>JACCDH011340474.1_pt1 | contig 62189 bp, 64 predicted proteins | sample 7442481 | NCBI WGS metagenome assembly JACCDH01 (sample SAMN15323433, study PRJNA562643) | freshwater metagenome | isolation source: river surface water | place: USA:Blue River Watershed | collected 2017-08-15
GCCATGCACATCTTGGGTGCCTCGTCCATCATGGGCTCGATCAACATCATCGTGACCATCTTGAACATGCGCGCACCCGGCATGACCTTGATGAAGATGCCCATGTTCGCTTGGACTTGGCTCATCACCGCTTACCTGTTGATCGCCGTCATGCCCGTGTTGGCTGGCGCCATCACCATGACCTTGACCGACCGTCACTTCGGTACCAGCTTCTTCAACCCCGCTGGTGGTGGTGACCCGGTCATGTACCAGCACATCTTCTGGTTCTTCGGTCACCCCGAGGTTTACATCATGATCTTGCCGGCCTTCGGCATCATCAGCCAAGTGGTGCCTGCCTTTGCCCGCAAGAAACTCTTCGGTTACGCCTCCATGGTGTACGCCACTGGGTCCATCGCCATCCTGTCCTTTGTCGTGTGGGCGCACCACATGTTCACCACGGGCATGCCAGTGACCGGTCAATTGTTCTTCATGTATTCGACCATGTTGATCGCTGTGCCCACGGGCGTGAAGATCTTCAACTGGATCGCCACCATGTGGAAAGGCTCGATGACCTTTGAGACCCCCATGATGTGGTCGGTGGGTTTCATTTTCGTGTTCACCATCGGTGGCTTCACGGGTCTGATCCTGTCTGTCGCCCCAATTGACATCAACTTCCAAGACACCTACTACGTGGTGGCGCACTTCCACTACGTGTTGGTGGCGGGTTCCTTGTTTGCCATGTTCGCTGGTGTCTACTACTGGTTGCCCAAGTGGACGGGTGTGATGTACAGCGAAACCCGCGGCAAGATCCACTTCTGGTGGTCGATGATTTCGTTCAACATCACCTTCTTCCCCATGCACTTCTTGGGTTTGGCCGGTATGCCCCGTCGCTATGCCGACTACCCCATGCAGTTCGCCGATTTCAACGCCATCGCTTCGGTTGGCGCGTTCGCTTTCGGTATGGCTCAGGTGTACTTCTTTGTGGCCGTGATCCTGCCCGCCATGCGCGGTCAAGGTGAAAAGGCTCCCCAAAAACCTTGGGATGGTGCTGAAGGTTTGGAGTGGGAAGTGCCTTCTCCCGCGCCTTTCCACACCTTTGAAACACCACCGAAGTTGGACGCGACCGCGACCAAAATCGTGGCCTGATTCCGATGCATTCATCCATGAGCTCGAACGAACAAAAAAAGCGCAACCTTCGCCTGGGTTTGACCTTGGCGTCGGTGGCCTTGGTGTTCTTTGCGGGTTTTGTGGCCAAGATCGTCATGTTTGGCGGCTGACGCCGCCTCAATGAGCAACATTCCATGGCACTTCGTCGCGAAAACTTCAAGATGGTGGGCAAGCTTGGCGTGATCACGCTGGGCATGTTTGCCTTTGGTTATGCTTTGGTGCCGATTTACCGTGCCATTTGTGAGGTCACGGGCATCAACATCTTGGCCCTGTCCGAGCAGACCATACCAGGTACCAAGTACAACTTGCCGGCGAACACCCAAGTTGATACCAGTCGCTTGATCACGGTGGAGTTTGATGTCAACACCCGCGGACCTTGGGATTTCAAACCTGAGCGCCGTTCCATGCAGGTGCATCCGGGGGCTTTGAACACCGTCATGTACGAGTTCAAAAACATCCAAAACCGCACCATGGCGGCTCAGGCCATACCCAGTTATGCACCATCCCAATCGGCGGCGCATTTCAATAAGCTCGAGTGTTTTTGTTTCACACAATACACCCTGCAGCCTGGCGAAGAAAAATCTTGGCCTGTGGCGTTTGTGATCGATCCCCGTTTGCCCAAAGACGTGACCACCATCACCTTGTCCTACACCTTCTTTGAGGTGGGCGGTCGGGTGCCGGCGGCCCCTTCTGGCTCGGCGGCATTGGCAGCGCCCAAATCCGAAGGAGCGGTTTGATGACCGAGCCTCTGCAACAGCGAAAAGGCTCTTGGTTGGCCACGGTCAACGCCGTGTTGTGGGGGTTTCTGGGCGTTCGTCGCCAGACCGATTACCAATCCGATATCGCCAAACTCAACCCTTTGCACATCGTTGCGGTGGGTATCGTGATGACCTTCTTGTTTGTTTTCGGTTTGATGTTTCTGGTCAACTGGGTTGCCGGCTGATCGTTTTTTTGATTTTGTAACACGTACATAACAAGCGCAACAGGAGTGAGCATGTCTTCAGCAACACACGGCACGACGCCATACTATTTCGTCCCTGGTCCTTCGCGGCACCCAGTGATGTCGGCCATCGGCCTGTTCTTTGTCATCCTGGGCGCTGGTCAGTGGATCAACGGTTCGGCCTGGGGTGCTTATGCACTGGCTTTTGGCTTGGTGTTTTGGTTGACCGTCTTGTTCCAGTGGTTCCGCGAAGCGGCCATGGAGAGCGAATCGGGCTTGTACGGTCACAAAATTGACCTGTCGTACCGCTGGAGCATGAGCTGGTTTATTTTCTCGGAAGTGATGTTCTTCGGTGCCTTCTTCACCGCACTGTGGTGGGCCCGTGTGCATTCCGTGCCCATGTTGGGCGGTATTGAAAACAGCTTGCTGTGGCCCGACTTCACGGCCGTGTGGCCCAGCGTCCAGGCTGGTGCTACCGCATCGCCTGCTGGCATTGTGGAGCCCTTCCAAACCATGGGCCCCTTCTGGTTGCCCACGATCAATACCGCTTTGTTGTTGACTTCTGGCGTGACATTGACAGTTGCTCACCATGCTTTGCAAGAAGGCAACCGCAGCAAAACCATCACCTTCATGTGGGCCACCGTCATATTGGGTGTGGTGTTCTTGTGTGTGCAGGGCTACGAGTATTACCACGCTTACACCGATCTCAACCTGAAGCTGAATTCCGGTATCTTCGGTTCGACCTTCTTCATGCTCACGGGTTTTCACGGTTTCCACGTGTTCGTCGGCATGCTGATGCTCTTGTTCATCACCTTGCGTTTGCAAAAGGGCCACTTCACCGCCAAGAGCCACTTTGGCTTTGAGGGTGCGGCTTGGTACTGGCACTTCGTGGACGTGGTCTGGCTGGGCCTGTATATCTTGGTGTATTGGCTCTGATCGGAGTTATTGTCTCCAACAAAAAAAGCGCCTTTCGGCGCTTTTTTGTTGATGGGGTGTCGGTTTACATGGGCACGCCAGTGGGTTGAATCCAACCCATCAGATAAGCCAACAAGACCACCACGAACAAGAGGATGGAGAAGCCCACCCGAAAGGCCAGGGCTTTGGCCATGGGTTTGCTGCGCGAAACCTCTTCGGTGGTTTCGGGGTCCAAAGGGCCTGAGCCACGCATCATGAAAAAGAGGGCCGCAGCCAAACTGCCGAGGATGGCCACAAAGGCGACAATCACGAGATAAATCATGACGCTGATTATCGGCGGCTTTTTGAACACAGGTGTTTTGTATGCAGATGAATCGTTGGCGCACGGTGGTTTTGACCATCACCACGGGGGTGGTGGTGGCCGTGACCGCGGCGCTGGGCACCTGGCAGCTGGGTCGGGCGAACGAAAAAACCAGTTTGCAGGCTTTGATTGCGGACAGAGCCCAGGAGCCGCCTCTCGACAATGCGGAGTTGTTAAGCACCACCAATCCCGACGACGGCCTGCATCGCCGTGTGCGGTTGCAGGGGGTTTGGGTGGCCCATGCGACCCTGCTGCTAGACAACCGACCCATGGCGGGGCAAGTGGGGTTTTGGGTCATCAGCCCTCTGCGTCTGGTGGGTACCGAACGGGTGGTGTTGGTCAATCGGGGATGGGTGGCACGGGATTTTTTGGATCGCACGCGCATACCAGCGTTTGAAACACCCGAGGACCTTGTGGAGATTGGGGGGCGATTGTCACCACCGGTTTCTGCGTTATATGAGTTCGCGCCCGCGCCGCCAGGCCCCATACGGCAAAATGTGAACTTGGCCGATTATGCGAAAGAGACGGGCTTGGACTTCTTGCCTGTCACCGTCGTTCAAATCGACCCATCTGCTGGCGGGTTGAGTCGCGACTGGCCCGTGATCACCGCCAAGGTTCACACGCATTACGGTTATGCCGCACAGTGGTTTTCATTGAGCGCGCTGTGTGCCGGCCTGTACCTTTGGTTTCAATGGATAGCTCCACGTCGAAAGCGCAATTCTCATGGCAAACAAGCCCGATGAACCCCTGACCTTGACGGTCCACAACATGCCCAGCTTCGATGCCACGGGTGCTGAAGTCGTGGCGCAAACGCGCCGAGGCCGTTGGATGATGCTGGGATTGTTGCTGGTATGTGCTGCGCCAGTGATCGCTTCCTACTTCACGTATTACGTGATACGGCCTGAGGGCAAACGCAACTACGGTGAATTGATTGATCCCCAGCGACCCATTCCAGCCCTCATGGTGACCGATGCGAATGGCGTGCAACACCCATTGACGCATTGGAAAGATCAGTGGTTGCTGATCAGTGTGGCCGATGGCGCCTGCGATGCATCGTGTGAAAAGCGCTTGTATTGGCAGCGGCAATTGCGTGAAACCTTGGGCAAAGAAAAAGACCGTTTGGATTGGGTGTGGCTGCGTACCGGCAGTACCGAGCCCTCAGCCGAACTCAAAGCTGCCACCGAAAGAGCCACGGTTTTGGCGGTGGACGCTGCGGCTTTGTCTGAGTGGTTGACGCCAGCACCCGGACAACGTTTGGAAGACCACTTGTACTTGGTGGACCCGATCGGCAATTGGATGATGCGCTTCCCAGCGCAGCCCGATTTGAAGCAAGTCAAACGTGACTTGGATCGCTTGTTGAGGGCATCGTCGTTTTGGGACAAAGCCGGTCGCGTGCCTGCGGTGGCCAGTGGGAGCGCCCAGTGAACGAGACAGTGGCTCTTTACGATCTCTCGCCGGCCTTGCAGCTCTTGCTGCTCGGTGCTTTGTTGGCTTTGGGGCCTTTGCTTTGGGTGGTTTGGCGCCAGCGGTACGAGACCCCGTCCGTGCGTTTGCGAACCCTCACATTCATCACATTGTTCTTGACCTTTGATTTGGTGTTGTTTGGTGCCTTTACCCGTTTGACGGATTCGGGCTTGGGTTGTCCTGACTGGCCTGGCTGTTACGGCAGCGCTACCCCCTTGGGTGCCAGCGCTGAGATCATCGCCGCACAAACCGCGATGCCCACTGGCCCTGTGACTTGGTCGAAGGCTTGGATCGAAATGATTCACCGCTACTTGGCCACGGGCGTGGGTGGTTTGATTTTGGCCTTGGCCTTCATGACGTGGAAGCACCGACGCACCTTGCCCATGTCGCCCGCTTGGGCTTGGATGACTTTGTTTTGGGTGTGCATGCAGGGGGCTTTTGGTGCATGGACAGTCACCATGAAGTTGTTCCCCGCCATCGTCACCTTGCACCTGTTGGGTGGGCTCGGTTTGCTGGCCTTGCTGCGCATCCAAAGTGTGTTTTATCAAGAGGCCTCAACCGAAAGACCCATGGGCCCACGTTTGATGCGCGCTTTGTGGGTCGTGATGGCTTTGATGCTCTTGCAAATTGCCATGGGTGGCTGGGTCAGCACGAATTACGCTGTCTTGGCCTGTTCGGAATTTCCCATGTGCCAAGGCAGTTGGTGGCCATCCATGGATTTCAAGGCGGGTTTTCAACTCTGGCGCGAATTGGGCGTGGCCCGCAGCGGTGAGTCGATTCCCTTTGCCGCGCTCACCGCCATTCACTACAGCCACCGCCTGATGGCCTACGTGGTCATCGCGGCCGTCTGGTGGTGGTCATGGGCGGCTTGGCGTCAAGGTCATGGCCGATTGGCATTGACCTTGCTGGGACTGACCCTTTGGCAGTTCATCAGTGGGTTGACCAATGTGGTGTTGGACTGGCCTTTGATCGCAGCGGTGGCACACACTGCGGGTGCTGCGGGTTTTGTGGTGGTTTTGTCGGGTGCGTGGGCACATCAACAAATTCAGGGCCGCCGTGTTTCGTTGTTCGGTCGTTGATTGGGATTTTTCATGAGCCAACCCGCTGTTTCTCAACCGTCGACCTGGCCTTCCACATGGCGTCAATTCCATGCGCTGACCAAGCCCCGCGTGATTCAACTCATCGTGTTCTGTGCTTTGATCGGCATGGTGTTGAGTGTGCCCGGTGTGCCGACTTGGGCAGAGGTCCAACTGGCGGCCATTGCCTGTTTCGGGATTTGGTTGGTCTCCGGTGCCGCCGCCGCCTTCAATTGCGTGGTCGAGCAGCACATTGATGCGCGCATGAAGCGCACGTCGTGGCGGCCCACGGCCAAGGGCGAGCTCACCAACTGGCAAACCCTGAGCTTCTCGGCAGCCCTGTGCGCCCTAGGTTCGTGGATTTTGTATGTGTGGGTCAACCCATTGACGATGTGGCTGACCTTCGCAACCTTCGTCGGCTACGCCATCATCTACACCGTGATCCTCAAGCCCCTGACGCCCCAGAACATCGTGATTGGGGGCGCCTCTGGGGCCATGCCACCGGTGTTGGGTTGGGCCGCGATGACGAATCACGTCGCACCAGAGGCCTTGGTGCTGTTTCTCATCATCTTCTTGTGGACGCCCCCGCACTTTTGGGCCTTGGCCTTGTACCGTGTGGAAGACTACCGCAAGTCGGGCTTGCCGATGCTGCCGGTCACCCATGGCTCTGAGTTCACCCGCTTGCAAATTCTGCTCTACACCTTGGTGTTGATGGCCGCGACTTTCTTGCCCTTCATGATGCGCATGAGTGGTTGGTTTTACCTGCTCAGCGCGGTGATCTTGGGCTTGGGTTTTTGTGCGTACGCATGGGCTTTGTGGCGCAACTACTCGGACGACTTGGCCCGCAAAACCTTTCGTTTTTCTTTGATTCATTTGTCGCTGCTGTTTGCTGCGCTCTTGATCGACCACTACTTGCCTTGGACATTCCAATGACCCCCAAAACCTTGATCCGCAGAGCATTGGGCGCTGGCTTGACTGTCATGGCCTTGACCTTGAGTGGCTGCAGCGAAGCCCCCGTTGCGTTCAAAGGCATCGACATCACCGGCGCCGATTACGCCCAAGGTTTTTCGCTCACCGACCACAATGGTCAAGCGCGCACCTTGGCCGACTTCAAAGGTCAAGCGGTGGTGGTGTTTTTTGGCTTCACACAGTGTCCGGACGTGTGCCCGACCTCGATGTCCGAATTGGCCCAAGCCAAGCAGCTCTTGGGTGAGCAGGGCAGTCGCCTGCAAGGTCTGTTCATCAGCATCGACCCTGAACGCGACACGCCGGTCATCATGAAGGAATACATGGCCAGCTTCGACCCGAGCTTCTTGGCTTTGTACGCCAAGCCGGACGAACTGCCGGCCTTGGCCAAGTCCTTCAAGGTCTATTACAAAAAAGTTGATGGGCCGACGCCCACCAGTTACACCATGGACCACTCGGCCGGCAGCTACGTGTTTGATCCGCAAGGCCGCATCCGGATTTACCACCGCTACGGCAGTGGTGCCCAGGCTCTGGCCAGCGATGTCAAGGCCTTGCTGGCCGAGTGAGTCTGGCCAGACAAGCCTTCAGGCTTGATCGGCCGCACTGGTGAACGAGTCGGCGAAGAAAGCCTCGGGTGGCAGCCCTGCGATTTGCACAAAGTCGCGTCGCGCAGAATCCACCACGATGGGAGCGCCGCAGGCATAGACTTCGTGGCCCGACAAATCAGGCAGGTCTTGCAAGACCGCCCGGTGGACAAAGCCGGTGCGGCCGGTCCAGCCATCTTCGGGTAAAGCATCGGACACCACGGGGATGTACTTCAGTTGAGGCATCTGGGAGGCTTGCGCCACCACCCAATCGTTCATGTACAAATCGGCAGGGCGACGGCCTCCCCAATACAGGCTCACCGGACGCGTGATGCCCTTGTGCTGCAGGTGCTCGATGATGGCTTTGATGGGCGCAAATCCCGTGCCCGAAGCCAAGAGCACGATGGGCTTGTTGCTGTCTTCGCGCAAATAAAAGCTGCCGTGCGGTCCTTCGATGCGCAAGATGTCCTTTTCTTTCAATGTGCTGAACACCTGATCGGTGAACAGGCCGCCGGGCATGTGGCGGATGTGCAGCTGCAAGCTGGGCGATTGCGCCTGGGTGTGTGGCGCATTGGCCATGGAGTAGCTGCGACGTGCGCCATCACGCAACAAAAAGTCCACGTACTGACCAGCGTGGTATCGGAAGGTGTCGGTGGCCGGCAGTTGCAGCTGCAAAACCATGACGTCGGGCGAGCGCTTCTCCAGACTGCTCACGCGCACCGGTATTTTTTTGATCGGGAAGGCCCCGTCGGCCGTGACTTGACGCGATTCCAGCACCACATCGGACTGTGCCGTGGCACAGCAGGTCAGCACATGGCCGGCTGCTTCTTCTTCCGCGCTCAAGGCTTTGGTTTGGTGAGGGCCGTGGCTGACTTGACCGCTGATGAGCTTGCATTTGCAAGATCCACACGCGCCGTCTTTGCAACCGTAGGGCAGGCCGATACCTTTGCGGATACCAGCGGCCAACAAGACCTCGCCGTCTTGGGCTTCAAAAGTGCGGCCGCTGGGTTCGATGGTGATCTGGAATGTCATACTCAAAGGCTCAAAAGAATCAAAGTTTGATTGTCTCAAATTCACGAGGACGACCAAGATGATGGGTGCATTGCCCTCGCGCTTTCGGCGCGAGCGTATTCTGTTGGTGGGCTGTGGCGACGTTGGCCAGCGCGTGGCCCGCTTGTGGGCCGATGCATCGGGAAAGCCCCGCGTGCGCTTGCTGGCTTTGACCTCCACGCCCAGCCGCGCCTCCCAGCTGCGCGCCTTGGGCATCACGCCGCTTCAGGGTAATTTGGATCAGGCTGCCAGCTTGGGTCGTTTGGCCGGTTTGGCCCACCGCGTGGTGCACCTGGCTCCGCCGCCCAACGAAGGCTTGGCCGACTGGCGCTTGGATCCCCGCACCCGCGCCCTCATGCGCGTCTTGGCACGGCGCACCGCTCCGCTGCACTTGGTTTATGGCTCGACCACGGGCGTGTACGGCGACCGGCAAGGGGCTTGGGTGAGCGAGGTTGCTGGCGTGCAACCGCAAACCCCGCGCGCTTGGCGACGCGTGGACGCCGAGGCGCAAGTGCACGCTTGGGGCCGCGCCATGGGCATGCGCACCAACGCCTTGCGCATCCCCGGCATTTACGCGCCCGACCGCCCCAGCGGCACCCCACGCGAGCGCTTGCTGCGCGGCACGCCTGTGCTGCGCGCGGAAGATGACGTCTACACCAACCACATCCACGCCGACGACTTGGCCCGGGCGTGTTTCAGAGGCTTGTACCTCGGCGCACCGCAGCGCAACTTCAATGTGTGCGACCAGAGCCAACTCAAAATGGGCGACTACTTCGACTGGGCCGCCGACCACTACGGCCTACCGCGCCCGCCGCGCATCGACCGCGCCTCGGCCCCTCAGCAGCTCTCGCTCATGGTGCTGAGCTTCATGAGCGAATCGCGTCGCGTCAACAGCGAGCGCGTGCAGCGCGAATGGCGCCTGGCTTGGCGCTACCCCACGGTGGTGCAGGGTTTGGCTTGATGCGCTTCAGATCACACGATTTTTTTGCTGTTGAAGCTCGTGCACCCACAAAAAAACTTTGGGGTTGGGTTGGGTGAATTCGAGGCCGTGGCGGAAGTGACTGGAACCATGGGGGTCTTTGTGTTCCAAGACGTTGCGAATGGTCGCTGCCAAGCTCATGCGTTCAACTTGCCCAGTGGCTTGGAGGTTCAATGCCATCGTCAGCGACACGGCCGTGCCCACAGGGGCCAGTGCTTTGGATGCCAGCACCAAGGCACCGCCACCACTGAGGTCTTTGATGTAAACCTCTTGAGCCGATGATGAACCCGGGAGGCCGCTGAGTGTGGCGGGCAAATCGCAAGCCACACGGGTGTGGGCACGCAAGCGGCTTTCTTCGATGTTCTCCGGAAACGTCATCAGCATGTAGTTTCGGGGATGCATCAAAAAGGCTTGTACCCGGGTTTTGAAACTGAACACCGAGACCCCTGAAAACAAACGCACTTCCACGTTTTTACCCAAAGCCAATTGGACGGTCCCACCGTTGGCCTCTGGGGGTTTGAAAATCAGGAACTCTGGCTCTTGATAGCCAATGAGTTGCGAATAGTATTTTTCTGGTGTTGGCCAATCCACCATCAACAACATTTTTTGGCCCACCCGCAAATCCATGTCAGCAAATACGGGTTTGAGCTGGGGATCTTCGCGGGACATAGATGATTGAATGTGTGAGAGATAAAAGATGATAACGATCAAAAACCACCATGGTTCATCCGGTTATGATTTTTAAACACCATTCCATTCGTCGTTGCCGATTCAAACCATGAAACTGCTGACCGATTTGTTATTGAACGTGGCGTCATTCTTCAAGTGGGCGGCATTTGGCCATCACGAGTTCGGACAGCGCCAAGAATTTGAGGAATTTCGTTTTAAATTCCTGATCGTTTTGATGTTGGCTTCGGGTGGCTTGACGGGTTTGTTTATCTTGGGGCAATTGAGTGAAGTCAATCCCATTGGTTGGCCACACATGGGATCGATGGTGTTTTTTACTTCTGCGGCTTTTGCCATTTGGTTGTGGCTGAGGGCCAGACCCCGCCATTTCAGGTTTGCTGCCTGGACTTACCTGATGGTCTCTTTGTGGGAATGCACGTCGTCTTTGATGTTCGTACCTGCCGATGAACTGCGCATTCTCTGGTTCTACACCAACATCCCGGGCGTGTTCATTTTGTTGGGCACCAAAGCCGGATGGGGCGTGACGATCCTGACGGTCTTGGGTTTGGTTTTGGGCAACGCCCATTTGAGCCAACCTTATTCACCCAACGCCATGGCCACCGGAACGTTGGGCATTTTGTACATGGCGGTCATGTTTCATGCATTTTCAAACCGATCGCTGTCGTATTTCAAGCGGATGCGTGACTTCAACGGTCAGTTGCAAACCATGGCCAGTCATGACCCTTTGACTGGGGTCATGAATGCCCGTTCTTATTACGAGGCGTGTGAACTGCAGATTCAGTTGGCGCAGCGCTCCGGACAAGATTTCGGGGTGTTGTTCATTGATTTGGACCATTTCAAATCCATCAACGACCGGTATGGTCATGCAGCGGGCGACGAGGTATTGAGGGTGGTGTCTTCAACCATCCAACAAAGCATCCGCAGCAGCGATCTTTTGGGACGTATCGGTGGTGAAGAGTTTTCGGTGTTTTTACCGAATACCGATGAGAAGGGCGTGTTGCGTGTGGCTGAAGTCATCCGCTCGAGCATTGAAGCGTGCCGCCCCAAGGTGGAAAACACGAGCTTGAACATCACGGCCAGCATCGGTGTGGCCATGAAACGTTTTGGTCATCAAAGCATGCAAGCCATTCAGAGCCAAGCGGATGAGGCCATGTATGTGGCCAAACGCGAAGGACGCAACCGTGTGGCCTATTTGGGTGGGCCCGTCAGTCCAGGGCCAGCACCCACTGAGCGTTGATTGCTTGGTAGGTGTAATTGGGGCCTGTGATGTCCCAATTTTTTTGACCGTTCCAGCGCAGTTGCCAGTGCTGTCGAGCACGCACAGGACTGGTGATTTGGATTTCACTGTGATGGGTGGGCTCCCAACGAGATCCGTTGACTTGCTGCTGGCCCAAGCCATAACGGGCTGCCAATGTCCACCCCTGCCACCGTTGGCGCACACCCAAAACACCTTGGTACTCTTGCAGCGTTTCGGGGTTGAAATATGAGCGGCTCACCGCATTGCCCTCTTGTGCCTTCAGCCACCCCTGCAGCGTGACCCCTTGTGCTGGCCAAACATCCCAGATCAATTTTCCTCTCACTTGATCGCGTCGGCCTTTGTCCGAGTAACGCGTGTGATGGGCCGACAGCACGGCCGTCAGCCGGTCGTTCAGGCGCTGGTCCAAGGCTGCGCCAACGAGGGTGTGGTGTGTGTTCGCATCGATGGCGGCGATCGAATCCACCCAGTCTTGTGATGCGAACCACTCCCATCGGGTTTGTGGACCCAGTGCAAACGACCAAGCGCCATCGAATACCCACAGGTCCTTGCCAAGACCGGTGTTCACCCCCAGCTTGAGTTGATGGCCGTTGGCGGTGGCGGGATCCAGCTCTTGCATGACCCAGGCCCACTCTTGCCCCGAGCGGTGTTGTAGACCTTGTTTGAAGCGTTGGTCCACCACGCTCAGACCTTGCCAAGCTTGGGCATGTTCAAACCGGTACAACCAGCCAAAGCCAGCTTTTTGAACGTCCAAACCATCGCTGTCGCTGGACAGGTGCAGCGTGGGTTGAACAGCTTGGGCTGGGCGTACGCTCACATCGGCATGAGCCCACTGAACGGCCCAGCCGCAGCACAGCGCCAACCAAAACCGAGTGTGCGTCATTTCGTTCCCCATGTTTTTTTGAAGTTCAGCCATTCGCTGATGTAGCCCCACACACATGCCGGTTGCAACAAGAGGCTGTAAACCGCTGCATACACGGCCAAGCCCCAGCGGTTGCGACGCACCGTCAGACCCAGTTCATCGAATGTGGCTTTGCTGCGCGAATACATCAACAGGTTCATCAGCAAAGCCATGGGCAGCAAGGCCAGCGTCATCGGTCCCACGATCCAGTAAACCCCAAACAGGGCCAGCACGATGCCGGGGATGAAGCCGATGGTGTAGGCCAAATCGATGAAAGGAAACAGCGTGTTCCACCAAATGTAGAACACGGGCATGCGGCGTTGCCACAAAATGCCAGGCGATGTTTTGAAGGCCTCGATCAACCCCCGGGACCAACGCTGGCGTTGGCGAACGAATTGCAAGTAGGTGTCGGGGCAGCGGGTAAAAGCCACGGCATTTTCAGCGTGGCCGACGCGATAACCCGCTTCTAAGATCTTCCAGGTCAAGACGATGTCTTCACCCATGGTTTCGGGCCATCCACCCAAGTCTTGCAACACGCGTTTGTCGTAAATCGAAAACGCCCCTTGGGCCACCAGCGTGCCCTGAAACAAGGACTGCACCCGTTTGATCGCTGCAATGCCCAAAAAATAATCCCACTCTTGGGCTTTGGTCACCCAATTTTGTCGTGAGTTGCGAATCAAAATGGCGCCCGCCACCGCCTTGGTATTGGGCGGGTCACTGAGGATACGCCCCACCAAATTTTGGATGCCGCGTTTCCAAGCCCAGCAGTCACCGTCAACGGTGATCACCCAATCGTGGCGACTGGCTTTGAGGCCTTGGTTCAGCGCGTTGGCTTTGCCTGCGTTGGGCTGAACGTCGATGAGCTCCACTTGTGGGTGAATGCCGCACAGTCGCCGTACGATGGACGCTGTCTCATCTTTGGAGCCATCGTTGATGACGATGATTTGCATGGGTCCAGGGTAGTCTTGCTGGACCAAACTGTTGACGGTTTCTTCAATCGATGCGGCCTCGTTGTAAGCAGCCACCAGCACCGTCACGCCTGGGTAAGTCTCGATGTGCCGCAGTTTGGGGCGCTGATCCAAAGCCAACGCCACCATGATGAAGGCGTTCATGAAGCCGGGGACGATGGCGATGAAGCCAATCAGAAAATACGCCAGCGCTTGTCCCAAGTGTTGGCTCAAATCGGCCAACCAAGGTTGAGACCAATACACAGACAAGGCCATCCAGCCCGTGGCGATGAACAAGCTGATCAAAAATTTGGTACGAATCTGCAGGTAAGGCATGGTTCAACGGGCCGAGGTCCATTGGCTCAGCGATTGGGGTGCACCATAAAAGAAACCTTGTCCACGTTTCACCCCCAGATCCAAGAGCATCTGGTGTTGTTCTGCTGTTTCAACGCCCTCAGCCGTCAGCGCAATACCCAATCGATGGGCCAAGGCTACCGCTGCTTGAATCTCTGAGACGCCTGTAGATGCTGACAAGCCTCGACAAAAACGTTTGTCGAGTTTGATGTGATCAAAGGGTAGGCTGATCAAGCGGTTCAGGTCCGAATGGCCTGTGCCGAAGTCGTCCATGGCCAGTGTGACGCCCAAGCGTTGCAAATCTTCAAACGGTTGCACCAAGGTTTCATGCAGACCAGAAAACGCTGTCTCGGTGAGTTCGATCTCCAAGCGATGGCTGTCGGTCTGGAAAGCGCCCTTCAGCAAGGTTTGCAGCCGATGGAAAAAGTGGGGCGACTTCAACTCCACCATGGACACATTGATCGCCACCCGGCTGTTCGGTGCGATGCGCAACAACTCTGGCAAGTCTTGCTTGACCTGCTGCCAAACCCATTGACCCAAGCGGTCAATACAACCGTGCTCTTCAGCCAATGGAATGAACCGTTCGGGGGACACCTCGCCCCAGCGAGGATGGGACCAGCGCGACAAAGCCTCCCAGGCGAGCACTTGGCGATTGGCCAAGTCGACTTGGGGTTGGTAGACCAGCCGCAGGTGGCCTGTCTCAATGGCCAAGGCCAAATCCTGAATCAATTCGGAATTGGACAAAATTAAACGAGATTAAAGACAAAAACCCATTGTAGTGGGCGCTTGGTGGCATCATGCACGGCATGTCTACGATCCTGTCCACAGCTTCGCAACTTTTGCGCCGCCGAACCGCCTTGGCTTGGCTGACCTTTGGGCTTGTACCTTTGGCATCCCATGGCGAGGGTGCGGCGGCCACATGCCCAGCTTTGCTTCAACACAGTTTCGCCCGCCTACAAGACGGCAAACCCCAAAGCCTGTGCCAGTTCAGCGGCCGCGTGCTCTTGGTGGTCAACACCGCGAGTTATTGCGGCTACACCGGTCAGTTCGAGGGCTTGGAGGCGCTGAATGCGCGCTACGCGTCGAAAGGTTTGGTGGTTTTGGGTTTCCCCTCGAACGACTTTCGCCAAGAAGACCCCGATGCGAAAAAGACCGCCGAGGTGTGCTTCAACACCTATGGCGTGAAGTTCCCCATGTTCACCGAAACCCGCGTGCGGGGTCGGCAAGCGCACCCGCTGTTTGCTGAATTGGCCCAACGCACGGGTGCCCAACCGTCTTGGAACTTCAACAAGTACTTGGTGGGCCGCGATGGCAAGCCCTTGGCCCACTTTGAGAGCTTGGTCGCGCCCGACAGCCGACAAATGATCGCTGCGATCGAAAAGGCCTTGGCCCAGCGCTGAGCCTGGGCGCTGTGTCAGCTTTTGGGTTCGTTCAAGTCAATGCCCTCATGGGCTGCGATGCGTTCCAAGGCGTTTTCAAACACGGCGCGAGCCGAGCCCGAGATGGCGCGCAGGTAGGCGTGCAGCCGAGCGTCATCGGCGTTTTGGTTTAAGCATTCTTGGCTGTATTGCTCAAAGCTGGCGAGCTGCGAAATCAGTTCGGCCACGTGCTTGGGGCATTCGCACAAGACGTTGGTGGAAATGCCCGCCACGCGGCGCAAAGTTTGGTCGGAATACTTGCGCTGTGCCGTAGCCCCACTGGCCCATTGCGGCGCAGCGTCCATGGGCGAGAACAAGACGGACAACATCAAATCGGCCAATTCCGTATCGGCGATGGGGTCCCGGCGCACCACCCAGCCCGCACGCCGCATGCTTTGCACCACCGCATCCGGGGCGAAGTGGTAGAGCACCACGGTCTGAGCAAACGCGTGTTGATTCACCAATCTTTGGATGTCGCTGACCACATGCTGTTGAAGCGAGTTGACCTTGATCATCAGCACTTGGGCCGATTCGCCCGTGGGGGATTGTTGTGCCACAGCCAAGTCATCAAACACCGCGGTGACCCGGCAGCGGTGGTTGCCCAATGCGGCGGCCATGGCCGCCGATTCGATGCGGTTGGCCAAGCCCAAGCCCACCACCACCATCGTCAAGGCGTCGGTCCTTGCAGGCGGCGTGTGCGATGCGTCGTTGGCTTGGCACAAGCGACGCAGGTGCACCAAGTCCAGCCCGGCAATGGCACCGATGCTGTGCCCTTGCTGGGTCAGTTGTTTGAGCAAGCGGGCTTTGGAGACATCCTGTTCACTGAACAAGCGCTGTTGGCCTTCGGTTTTGACCGGGCTGAAAGCCTGGTGACGCGCTTCCCAAACCCGAAGGGTGGACACCGGTACCCCCGTGCTGCGAGACACCGCGCCGATGCGGTAGAGAGGGGCTTGCTCGTTGAGGCTGGACATGGTTTGAATTGAGTAGGTTTTGAATAGATATTATCTTGATATAAACCAAAATCTGGGTGAATGACGGTTTTGATGCTGGTATTTGTTTGAAAATCCTACTCAAGGAGGCGTTCTGCCATGATTTCCAGCAAAACCATCAGTGCCGTTGAAGTGTGTTTGGCCATTGCTCAAATGCAAGCGCTTGGCCCCGTCACAGGGGCGGCTTTGTCCGAGCGCTTGAAGCTGTCCATCTCACATTTGGAGAACATCCTCAAACAACTCAAGCAGAGGAGAATCATCGTGTCGGCGCGTGGTCCCGGTGGTGGTTACACCTTGGGTCAAGCACCAGAGCAAACCACCCTTTGGGACATCGCCGTCGTGTTCGAAAAAACCCTCCAAGACAGCGAAAAAATCGGCGAACCCAACACCGTGGCTGCCCGTTACGAGTGGGGTTTGGAGGGGGTGGTGGTGGCCTATTTAAAAGGCATGGTCATGAGTGATGTGTTGGACACTTCTGGTTTGTCGGCAAAGTCTTTGGTGGTGAGTCAAGCCATGGAAATCCAGCTGCGCCAACCGTCTGCCACGCCCCCTGTCCCCAACTCGGTGTTTCAATGGCACTTGGCTGCCTGAGCCTGAATTTTTGAGGAGCTGCAGATGATCGACGACGACAGGTGCTGCGGCACGGGTACTTGCATCATCGATGCCGATGGCCGCTGCTGGTGCGGCCAAGTGTGGGATGGTGAAAAAATGTGTTTTCAGGCTTCTGCGCCTGAGACCTTAGAAGTTCCGGCCAGACCCGCCGAGCCTCCATCGGCAGCATGAAGCTGCCCGACTTGGACGCGGCCATTGTGGGCGAGGTCATTGCCTTAGCCTTGAGCGACCACGTGGGTTTTTCGGCCATTCAACAGGTCCATGGCTTGACGCCAGACCAGGTCAAAGCGCTCATGCGCCGTGAACTCAAGTCTGGCAGTTACCAAGCTTGGAGAAAACGTGTGCGGACGTTTTCTGACCAACGGGCGGTATACAAATAGGGACTTCAGCCCTTGCGGTTGTCACTGATCCAATCGGATGCTGCGAACAACAAACCCGAGACCACAAAGGTCAGGTGGATCGCGATCTTCCAGCCAATTTGCTCGCTGGTCATGGTCTCGCTCACCAAGAACGCCTTCAGTAACTCCACTGCCGAGATCGCCACGATGGCGCTGATGAGCTTCATTTTCAGGTCAGAGAAGCCCACCTTGCCCATCCACGCTGGTCGGTCTTCACTCTCGCCCACGTTGAGCTTGGACACAAAATTTTCGTAACCGCTGAACACGATGATGAGCAGCAACACGGCCAACAACGCGGTGTCAACCAAGGTGAGGATGGAGATGATGGTGTCGTGCTCGTACAGGCCCAACACGCCCATCAGCAAGGACACCAGCTCTTTGCCAAATTTGAACAGCAACACCAACATGCCGATGATCAGCCCCAAAAAGAAAGGTGCCAAGATCCAACGGCTGGCAAAAATGGCCGATTCCATGGTGCGCTCAAAGGCGTTGGGAGATTTGCTCATGGTATTGGTGCTCCATAAACACAAAAAGCCCCGAAGGGCTTTTTGTGTTGAGGTATGTGGTGCCCGGGGCCGGACTCGAACCGGCACGCCTTTCGGCGGGGGATTTTGAGTCCCCTGAGTCTACCAATTTCACCACCCGGGCAGATCTGTGAAGACCCGAATTATGGCACAGTTTGGGTATGAAATATCCAACCATCGAACAAGCCATCGGAAAAACCCCTTTGGTGGCCCTGCAACGCATCGGCTCGGCCGACAACCAGCAACGCGGCAACGTGGTGCTCGGCAAGCTCGAGGGCAACAACCCCGCGGGCTCCGTGAAAGACCGACCCGCTTTGTCCATGATCCAGCGTGCCCAAGAACGTGGCGATATCCAGCCTGGCGACACGCTGATTGAGGCCACTTCGGGCAACACCGGCATTGCCTTGGCCATGGCCGCGGCCATCAAGGGTTACCGCATGATTTTGATCATGCCGGAGGACCTGTCCATCGAGCGCGCCCAAACCATGAAGGCCTTTGGTGCTGAGCTCATTCTGACCCCCAAGAGCGGCGGCATGGAATACGCGCGCGACCTGGCCGACAAAATGGCCGCCGAGGGCAAAGGGCGCGTGTTGGACCAGTTCGCCAACGCCGACAACCCGCGTATCCATTACGAGACCACCGGCCCCGAAATTTGGGAGCAAACCGCCGGAAAAATCACCCACTTTGTCAGCTCCATGGGCACCACGGGCACCATCACTGGCGTCTCCCGGTTCTTGAAGGAAAAGAACCCGGCCATTCGCATCATTGGTGCTCAGCCCACGGAGGGCTCGCGCATCCCCGGTATCCGCAAGTGGCCCGCTGAGTACCTGCCCAAGATTTACGACCCCACCAACGTGGATGAGGTGGTCTACGTGAGTCAGGCCGATGCCGAAGAGATGTGCCGCCGCATGGCGCGAGAAGAGGGTATTTTTGCGGGCATTTCGGCCGCCGGGGCTTGCTGGGTGGCGCAACACATCGCGCAACACGTGCAAAACGCTACCATCGCTTTCATTGTGTGCGATCGTGGCGATCGTTACCTCTCCACAGGGGTATTCCCGGCTTGATACCCTCAGGGGACCTCAACGACACTGGGCTTTAACAGGACACCGCAGACATGCACATCGACAAAGAACTCGACGCACGTGGCCTCAATTGCCCTCTGCCCATCCTCAAGGCCAAAAAAGCCTTGGCCGACATGAGCAGTGGGCAATTGCTCAAGGTGATCGCCACCGACGCGGGCGCCAACCGCGACTTTCAGGCCTTTGCCAAACAAACCGGTAACACCTTGATCAGCCAAGAAACCATGGGCGCTGAGCACATCACCGTGCTGCAGCGCCGCTGAAGGTTTCAGCGCAGGCGCTGCACCTGTTCGCGCAATTTCATCAAAGTGGCACCAAACTCGCTGACGCGCGTGCGTTCCTGCTCCAACACCGCTGCAGGGGCTTTGGCCACAAAGGCTTCGTTCCCCAATTTGTTTTGGGCTTTCTGAATCTCGCTTTCCAAACGCGCGATTTCCTTGTTCAAGCGCGCTGTTTCCGCGGCCACGTCAATTTGCATGAACAAGCACAAGCGGGCTTGACCGACCACGGCCACGGGGGCGTTTTGCGCGGCTGCGGCCCAAGCGGCTTCGTCGTCAAACACCTGCACTTCGCTGAGTTTGGCCAGTGCTTGCAGCACGGGCGCACTGCTGCGCATGAAGTCGGTGTCACCCAGCACGTACATGGGCAAGCGTGTGGCGGGTGAGACGTTCATTTCGCCGCGCAGGGTGCGGCAGGCGTCGACCAAGCTTTTGAGTTTGGCCACATGCGTTTCGGCCGCTTCGTCGATGCGCTCGGGTTGACTCACGGGGTAAGCCGCGATGCTGATCGAGGGGCCAGCACGACCGGCCAAAGGCGCCACCGTTTGCCACAAGGCTTCGGTGATGAAGGGGATGATGGGGTGGGCCAGGCGCAGGATGGTCTCGAGTGTGCGGATCAGCGTGCGGCGCGTGGCGCGTTGTTGGGCTTCGTTGCCGGTGTTGATTTGCACCTTGGCGATTTCCAAATACCAGTCGCAGAACTCGTTCCACACAAAGTCGTAAATGGTGTTGGCCACGTTGTCCAAGCGGTACTCGGCAAACCCTTGGGCCACCTCGGCTTCGACGCGCTGCAGGCGCGAGACGATCCAGCGGTCGGCCTGGCTGAAGCTCATGTAGCCATGGGCTTTCCCGCCCACGCTGCAATCGGCCTTGGTGTGCTCCATCAGGCCGCAGTCGTGGCCTTCGCAATTCATGAGCGTGAAGCGCGAGGCGTTCCAGAGCTTGTTGCAGAAGTTGCGGTAGCCCTCGCAGCGCTTGCTGTCGAAGTTGATGGAGCGACCCAGCGTGGCCAATGAGGCAAAGGTCAGGCGCAGCGCGTCAGCGCCGTAGGCCGGGATGCCTTCGGGGAATTCTTTCTCGGTTTGTTTGCGTACCTTGGGCGCGGTCTCGGGCTTGCGCAGGCCTTGGGTGCGCTTCTCGAGCAGCGGCTCCAAGGTGATGCCGTCGATCAGGTCGACGGGGTCGAGCACGTTGCCCTCAGACTTGCTCATCTTCTTGCCCTGTGCATCGAGCACCAGGCCGTGGATGTACACATGCTTGAACGGGACTTTGCCGGTGAAGTGCGTGGTCATCATGATCATCCGGGCGACCCAGAAGAAGATGATGTCGTAGCCGGTGACCAACACGCTGCTGGGCAAGTACAGGTCGTAGTCTTTGGACTTCTCGGGCCAGCCCATGGTGCTGAAGGGCACCAGCGCCGACGAGTACCAGGTGTCGAGCACGTCTTCGTCGCGCTTGAGCGTTTTACCGGGGGCTTGTGCTTGGGCTTCGGCCTCGTTGCGGGCCACATACACCTGGCCGTCTTCGTCGTACCAAGCCGGGATTTGGTGACCCCACCAGAGCTGGCGGCTGATGCACCAGTCTTGGATGTTGTTCATCCACTGGTTGTAGGTGTTGACCCAGTTCTCCGGCACAAAGCTCACTTGGCCCGATTGCACCGCGTCGATGGCTTTTTGCGCGATGCTTTTGCCGGTGGGGTCTTGTGGGCTGACCTTGTTCATGGCCACGAACCATTGGTCGGTCAGCATGGGCTCGATCACCTGGCCGGTTCGGGCGCAGCGCGGCACCATGAGTTTGTGCTTCTTCACCTCGACCAAAGCGCCTGCGGCTTCCAAGTCGGCCACCACGGCCTTGCGGGCCACGAAACGGTCCATGCCTTGGTACTTGTCGGGCGCGTTCGTGTTGATCGTGGCGTCCAGGTTCAGCACACAAATCATCTCCAGCTGGTGGCGCTGGCCGACGGCATAGTCGTTGGTGTCGTGCGCGGGCGTGACCTTGACCACGCCGGTGCCGAAGTCCTTGTCCACGTAGTCGTCGGCAATCACGGGGATGGTGCGGCCGCACAAAGGCAGGTTCACTGGCTTGCCGATGAGGTGACGGTAACGCTCGTCCTCAGGGTGCACCATCACGGCCACGTCGCCCAGCAGGGTCTCAGGCCGGGTGGTGGCCACGGTCAGGCTGCCCGATCCATCGGCCAAGTCGTAACGGATGTGCCACATCGAACCGTCTTCTTCGGTGCTCTCGACCTCGAGGTCGGACACCGCGCTCATCAGCACCGGGTCCCAGTTCACCAAGCGCTTGCCTCGGTAAATCAGGCCTTGTTGGTAGAGCTGGACGAAGGTTTCTGTCACCGCTTTGGACAGCTTGGGGTCCATGGTGAAGTATTCGCGGCTCCAGTCCACGCTGTCGCCCATGCGGCGCATTTGCTGGGTGATGGTGTTGCCGGACTCTTCTTTCCACTCCCACACCTTGGCCACAAAGTTTTTGCGCGCCTCGGCAGGCGTGGGGCCCATGTCGTGGCGGCTGATGCCTTTGGCCTGCAACTGGCGCTCCACCACGATCTGGGTGGCAATCCCGGCGTGGTCGGTGCCGGGGATCCAAGCGGTGTTGAAGCCCGACATGCGGTGGTAACGCGTCAGGCTGTCCATGATGGTCTGGTTGAACGCGTGGCCCATGTGCAGGGTGCCGGTCACGTTGGGGGGCGGCAACTGGATGCAAAAGGCGGGGGCGCCTGCTTGGGCTTGGCCCGTGCCGCGGTGGCCGGCCACGCCGTACCCACGCTGTTCCCACTCAGGACCCCATTGGGCCTCCAGCGCGGCGGGTTCAAACGATTTGGACAGGCTGTTCAAGCCGGGTTGGTTCAGAGCTTCGGTCATGCGCTGATTTTATTCGACCAGCCTTGCTTCCACGCGGTGTCTCAGGCTGTTGGACAATAGCCGCATACGAATGGAGGGTGCCCATGAGCAACTTGAAAGGTTCACACACCGAGCAATGCCTGAAAGAGGCATTTGCGCATGAAGCACAAGCCTATCGGCGCTACTTGTATTTTGCGAATCAAGCCGACTTGGAGGGATACCCCGATATCGCGGCCTTGTTTCGATCCACCGCACAAGGCGAGGTGGGACATGCCAATGGACATCTGGAGTTTTTGCAATCGTGCGCAGACCCCGTCACCGGTTTGCCTTTCGGTACCACCCGAGACAACCTGGCTTCTGCCGTGGCGAGTGAAAATTTGGAGTCGGGTGAGATGTATGTCCGCATGGGCCAAACCGCCCGTGAAGAAGGTTTTGACGAGGTGGCCGATTGGTTTGAGTCCTTGGCCAAGGCCGAGAATTCCCACGCGGCCCGATACCAAAAAGCCATGGCGCAGTTCGCATCACCCAGTGCCCACACTTCGGAGAAATGACCATGCTGTTTGTGCTGTCCCCCGCCAAAGCGCTGGACTACGAAAGCCCCGCCGTCACCCAGCGTCACACCGATCCGCTGTTCGTACCGCAATCCAAAGCCCTGATCGAGGTGCTGCGTGGTTACTCGCCCCAAGGCATTGCCGAGCTGATGGATTTGTCGGATGCCTTGTCTGGCTTGAACGTGGCGCGTTACCAAGCCTGGTCCCCCAAGTCCACCGTGAAAAACGCCAAGCAAGCCGTGCTCGCTTTCAATGGCGATGTGTACGACGGCTTGAACGCCAAGACCTTGAACGAGGCCGACCTCGATTGGTTGCAAGCGCACTTGGGCATCCTGAGCGGTTTGTACGGCGTGTTGCGCCCGTTGGACCTGATGCAGCCCTACCGATTGGAAATGGGCACCAAGTTGCCCACCGCCAAGGGCAAAAACCTTTACCAGTTTTGGGGCCGCACCATCGCTGAACACCTCGATGAGCGTGCACAAGCCTTGGGTGAGCCTTTGATCGTCAACTTGGCGAGCGAAGAGTATTTCAAGTCGGTGGATCGCAAGGCTTTGAAGGCCCCGGTGTTGACCTGCGTGTTCGAAGAACGCAAGGGCGATCAGCACAAGGTCGTGAGCTTCATGGCCAAGCGCGCACGCGGCTTGATGATGCGTTATGCCGTGCAGCACCGAGTGAGCCGCCCTGAGCAGTTGCAAGGCTTCGACACCGACGGTTACCGATTCGCCCCTGCGGCCTCCAGCGCCGACCGCTGGGTGTTTCGTCGCCCTTACCCCGAAAAATGAACGTCCTGGGCTTGAATGCCTGGCTCACGCCCGTCTGCCGCTGGCAGGACGAGACGGGGCTACAAGCCGGTCGCTGGGCTGTGGCCACCTCAGCCCAAGCCCCAGCGCATTGGAGCGCGGACGAATGGGCCGCGGTGTGTGCGACATGGACCCCGGTTGTGTGGCCTTCTCTGGCCGACTTTCGACGCACCGTGCGCGCTTGGGCGGATGCCCGCGTCTGGGGAGCACAAGCGGTGGGGAGTGCCGCGGCCATCACACGGTGGGAGGGCAACGTCGAGCGCTCGGTGTCCCAGCGCCGAGCCGAACCTGGCACGTCCTTGGACCGCATGGCCTTGGCGTGTGAAGCCACTCAACCCGAGACCTCACGCTTGCAAGCGGCCTTTCACGAAGCGCCGGTGAACGAAGTGTTGTGGACGCGCCGCTGGTGCCTCCAAGCACAGCCATTCCACCTGCTGCGCTTGCGTTACAGCGGCCCACAGTGGGACCAAGTGGGTTTGTTGCAGTACCTCGCGGGCTTTGCCAACAGTGCCCTGAGCTTGCCCCAAGCCACCGAACAGGTCTTGGCTGACCTGCGCGAGCGTTGCCGAAGCGTGCAGTGTCAAGTACTCAGCGTTCGACCTTTGCCCGATGTGTTGTGGTTCGATCCCGAAGCCCAAGCTGATTGGTGTGGTGAGTTGGGGGCTTGGCGAACCGATCACCCAGGGCCAGCACCCGCCTGGGCTTGAGGGCCGGCGTCGGTTTCTTCGAGCCAGAGTTGCCCCTGTGGTACCTCCATGGGAGTGGCCAGTGTGGCCCGTTCAACGGGGGTGCCCGCTTTGATCAATGAGCCTACCCTGACACCGAGCAGACGGATGCGTCGGCTCAGGTCCACGCGTCTGAGGCACTGACCCGCCACTTGGCGGATGCGTTGCGCATCGGCGGTGTGGATGTCGGTGCTCTGGTCGCGCGTGACGGCTTGGAAATTGTCGTAGCGGATCTTGATGCCGATGGTGCGGCCTTCATAGCCCTTGCGCTGCAAATCGGCCGCGACCTGCTGGCACAGGCGCGTGAAGACAGCGCCCAGCTCATCGCGGTCGCGCACCGCGTGCAGGTCGCGCTCGAAGGTGGTCTCGCGGCTCATGCTCACGGGCTCGCTCTCGGTTACCACCGGGCGATCGTCTCGGCCCCAGGCGGCCTCGTGCAGCCAAGCGCCATGGCTTTTACCGAAATGCTTCACCAACCAATCGGGCTCACGCTCGGCGAGTTGGCCAATGGTCTCAATGCCGTGTGCCTTGAGTTTCTCGTCCGCCTTGGGTCCGATGCCGTTGATTTTTCGGCAAGACAATGGCCAGATGAGCGTTTGCAGATCAGCCTCGTGGACGATGGAAATGCCCTTGGGTTTGTTGAACTCGCTGGCCATTTTGGCCAGGAGCTTGTTGGGCGCCACACCGATCGAGCAGGTCAAGCCCGTCGCTTCGAAAATGCTTTTTTGAATCAAGCGCGCCAACACCCGACCGCCTTCGCGCTGGCCGCCAGGCACGTCGGTGAAGTCGATGTAAACCTCGTCCACACCCCGGTCTTCCATGACCGGCGCGATCTCGGTGATGATGGCCTTGAAGGCGCGAGAAAAATGCCGGTAACGTTCAAAGTCCACGGGCAGCAGAATGGCTTCGGGGCACAGCTTGGCGGCCTTCATCAAGCCCATGGCCGAGCCGATGCCAAAAGCCCGTGCGGGGTAGGTGGCCGTGGTGATGACGCCCCGCCCGGTGTAGCCCGACAAGCGCGGGAAGAATTCGAGCGGGATCTTGCCCAAGCGCTCTTGGAACGTGTCGGCGTGCCAGTCGCCGTCGGGGTAAGCCACTTGCAAGCGACCCAAGAGGTCGTCTTCGCGCCGCCGTCCGCCGCCAATCACCACCGGCAGGCCCTTGAGCTGCGGGTAGCGCATGAGCTCGCAGGACGCGTAGAACGCGTCCATGTCGAGGTGGGCGATGCGGCGGATGCGGGTGTTCACGCCACCGGGTAGGTGCCGGGCAAGAGGATGGACTTGTCGACGGTGTCGATTTGGGTGTGACCACAAAACGCCATCGAGATGTCCAGCTCTTTGTGGATGATCTCCAAGCACTTGCTCACACCGGCCTCGCCCATGGCGCCCAAGCCGTACAAAAAGGGGCGACCGATGTAGACCCCACGAGCGCCCAAGGCACGGGCACGCAGCACGTCTTGGCCGGAACGCACGCCACCGTCCATGTGCACTTCGATGCGGTCGCCCACCGCTTGCACGATGCTGGGCAAACACTCGATGCTGCTTTGGGCGCCGTCAAGCTGTCGACCACCGTGGTTGGAGACGATCAGCGCATCAGCGCCCGACTGCACGGCCAACTCGGCGTCGCGCACGTCTTGGATGCCTTTGAGGATGAGCTTGCCGCCCCAGCGATTCTTGATCCACGCCACATCACCCCAGTTGAGCGCGGGGTCGAATTGGCTCGCGGTCCAGCTGGAGAGGCTGCTCATGTCGCCCACGCCGCTGACGTGTCCCACGATGTTGCCGAATTGGCGACGGGGTGTGCCCAACATGCCCAGCGCCCAGCGGGGCTTGGTGGCGATGTTGATCATGTTTTTGATGGTGAGCTTGGGGGGCGCGGACAAGCCGTTGCGCAGGTCTTTGTGGCGTTGCCCCAAGATTTGCAGGTCCAGCGTGAGCACCAGCGCGCCGCAGTTGGCGGCTTTGGCCCGGTCGATCAAGCGCTCAATGAAAGCGCGGTCTTTCATCACATAGAGCTGGAACCAAAAGCCTTCGCCGGCGTGTTGGGCCACGTCTTCGATGGAGCAAATGCTCATGGTCGACAAGGTGAATGGCACGCCAAATTTTTGGGCGGCGCGGGCGGCCAAAATTTCACCGTCGGCGTGCTGCATGCCGGTCAGGCCGGTGGGGGCAATGGCCACGGGCATGGCCACGTGTTGGCCGACCATGGTGCTGGCGGTGCTGCGGTTTTCCATGTTGACCGCCACGCGCTGGCGGAATTTGATCTTCTGGAAATCGCTCTCGTTGGCGCGGTAGGTGCTTTCGGTCCACGAGCCAGAATCGGCGTAGTCGTAGAACATGCGCGGCACACGGCGTTGGGCTAAGCGGCGCAAGTCTTCGATGTTGGTGATCACGGTCATGGGCGATGTCTCCTGTTGTGGGGGTCAAATGCGCATGTTAGGCCTTGAGCTACGGCCTGGGTTGTGAATGCCGGTTTTGCCGATTGAAATTTTTTAACTGCAGGTCACGCTGCCGCAGCCCGACATGCTCGCTGGGCGCACCCGGCTGGGGTCGGCCAAGGTTTCGGTGCGCGTGTCAAAGCCCACGGATTGCAGGTGCTGGGCCAAGCCCGCGTCCATGCTGGCGGCGTGCCCGGGGAACCACTCGGCCATGGCTTGGGCCATGCGGGTGATGATCTCGGTGTCGCCTTGTTCGAAGTGTTCGGTGACCGCGTGCATGGTCTCCAAGATGGTGGCGTGGTGGCTGGCGTGGCAGTTGTCGGCCGAAAAGCCGGTGGCCAACATCCAGCGCTCCTCTTGCGCGAAGTGCTCCTCCGTATGGGCGATGAAATCGCGGTAGAGCGCGAGCTGCTGGTCAACGGGTGTGTCGATCAGTCGGTTGACCATGTCGGTGAACTCGGCGTGGGTTTCGTCCATGCGCGCGTCGCCGGTGTGGAGATCGGCGGACCAGTTCAGACCGCCGTTGGGCAAGAGGTGGGTGGTGGGGATGTTCATGCCCCTAATTTATCATCGCGCCCATGATCTTGTTCAAACGTCTGGTATGGGGAGTTTTGGCCTTCTGGGCGTGTGCTGCTGCGCCCATGGTGTGGTCGCAAACCTTTGCCGCCCGTGTGGTGACGGTATCCGACGGGGATACGGTCTGGGTCATCCCGGTGCAAACCCAGCGTCGCATGAAGCTGCGGATGCAGGGCATCGACGCCCCCGAGCGTTGCCAGCCGGGTGGTGAGGATTCGACCCGCGCTTTGCGCGAACTGCTGCTCCACCAAAACGTGGAGGTGGAGGTGCGCGGTCAAGACGATTACCAGCGCGGCTTGGCCCGCATCCGTTTACAGGGCAAGGACGTGGGCGCCTTCATGGTTTCGCAAGGCCACGCATGGTCTTATCGGTTCAAGAGCGACCCTGGACCTTATGTGCGTGAGGAGCAAGCGGCCCGGGAAGCGCGACGGGGGGTGTTTGCACAAGCTCGGCCAGAGCGCCCTCACGACTTCCGTCGCCGTCACGGTCCATGTGAGTGATCAGCCCGCGTGCGACTGGCCACACACCGAGCATCGGGGGTTGGCGCTCAATTGGATGGTGCTGGTGCTCATGTCTCGGCCATCGAGCATCCACAGCCGGCCCACCAAGCTAGAACCCATGCCGGTGATGATTTTGATGGCTTCGGCCGCTTGCATGCTGCCCACCATGCCCACCAGCGGCGCGAGCACGCCCATGGTGGCGCATTGAACTTCGAGGGCGGATTCTTCGGGCGGGAACACGCAGGCGTAACAAGCACGACCGCTTTGACGGGCGTCGTACACGCTGACTTGGGCGTCCATCCGGACGGCCGCACCACTCACCAAGGGCTTGAGGTGGTGCACACAGGCGCGGTTGATGGCTTGGCGCGTGGCGTAGTTGTCGGTGCAGTCGAGCACCACGTCGGCCAGTGACACGGCCTGGTCCAGCCAAGCGGCGTCTGCACGGGTGTGGTGGGTGTGTACGCGAACCTCGGGGTTGATGGCGACCACGGCTTGGGCCAGGGAATCAACTTTGGCCTGGCCCACACGCTCGTTGCTGTGGGCGATTTGGCGCTGCAGGTTGGAGAGCTCCACCGTGTCCGGATCGACCACCGTGAGTTGGCCCACCCCTGCGCTGCCCAAGTACAAGGCGGCGGGCGAGCCCAGCCCGCCGGCACCCACGATCAGCACATGGGCTTGGAGCAGGGCGTTTTGACCTTCAATGCCGATCTCATCGAGCATGATGTGACGCGAATAGCGCAGCAGCTGGTGATCGTCCACGACCCACTCACGGTGCTTTGTTTTCCTCGGGGCGCACGGTGAGGGTTTTGCTGGTGATGACTGGCTGGCGCTTGAGGTGGTTGAGGGCTTGCTTGAGTTGGAAGTCTTTGTCGCTGCCCAACTCAGGCACCAAGCGTTGGCCCGGGTTCTTGCGTGCTTCTTCTTCCAAACGCTGACGTGTTTGCTCGCGTTCGTTTTCGCGGGCTTGCTCGGTCGCGCGTTGGGCGTCGGTCATGGGTGAGGGGACGCTGCCATCGCTCAGGTGTTTTTGCAAATCCGCTTCACGGGTGCGCAAACCCGCCAAGACGTTGCCCTGTTCGGTCTCATCCACCAGCAGGTCTGGCACGATGCCTTTGGCTTGAATGGAGCGGCCTTTGGGGGTGTAGTAGCGCGCGGTGGTCAGCTTCAAGCCCGTGTCTGGACCCAAGGCACGCACGGTTTGCACCGAACCTTTGCCAAAGGTTTGGTTGCCCATGATCGTGGCGCGTTGGTGGTCTTGCAAAGCACCGGCCACGATTTCGCTCGCCGAGGCCGAGCCTTCGTTCACCAAGACCACCAAGGGAATGGTTTTGTACAGGCCGCGGGTGTTTTTGTGCAAACGCTCGACGGGGTCGTCGTTGCGGCGGTGGGCGTAAAACTCAGGCGCTGCTTTGTAGACGGACTTGCTGTCGGCCAGTTGGCCGTTGGTGGAGACGACGGTCACGTTGTCGGGTAAAAAAATCGCGGACATCGCCACCGAGGCTTCCAGCAGGCCGCCAGGGTTGCCGCGCAGGTCGAGCACCAAGCCTTTGAGTCGCGGGCTGGTCCGAGCCATGTTTTCCAAGTGGCGTGTGAAGTCTTCCACCGTGCGATCTTGGAACTGAGAGGCGCGGATCCAGCCGTAATCGGGCTCGATCAGCTTGGATTTGACGCTTTGGGTTTTGATTTCTTCGCGCACGATGGTGACCGCAAAGCTGCGGTCTTCGCTCTTGCGCAGAATGGTGAGCAAAACCTTGGTGTTGGGTTCGCCTCGCATGCGTTTGACGGCATCGTTGATGGTCAGGCCTTTGACGGCGGTGTCGTCGATTTTGGTGATCAAGTCACCGGTTTTGAGGCCAGCGCGGAAGGCAGGAGAGCCTTCAATGGGCGAGACGACCTTGACCAAGCCGTCTTCCATGGTGATTTCAATGCCCACGCCCACGAAACGACCGCTGGTGCCTTCACGAAATTCCTTGAAAGATTTTTTGTCGTAGTACTGCGAGTGAGGGTCGAGGCTGGCCACCATGCCAGAGATGGCCTCGGTGATGAGTTGTTTCTCGTCGACCGGTTCCACGTAGTCGGTTTTGATCATGCCAAAGACGGCGGCGAGTTGCTGCAGTTCTTCCATGGGCAAAGGCGCAAAAGCGCCCCGAGCCACGGCTTGAACTTGCACGGTGGTCAGTGCGCCTGCCATGGCACCCACCGCCAACCATCCCACAATCTTGAGCTTACCGCTCACGCTTTTCGACATGAAATCTACCTTTGTGTTGGGCTTGTGTACGCCCCAAAGTGGGTCAATATACACCCGTGGCGCGCGGCGCGTCAGGCTTTGCCCTGAGAAGCTACCGCAGCCGCGGCTTGGGCGGCGGCTTGGGCATCGCCCAAGTAGTAGTGGCGAATGGGCTTGAGGTTGGCATCCAATTCGTAAACCAAGGGAATGCCGTTGGGGATGTTGAGGTTGACGATGTCTTGGTCGGAGATGCCGTCGAGGTACTTGATCAGCGCACGGATCGAGTTGCCATGGGCGGCCACCACCAAGCGTTGGCCCGAGCGGATGGCGGGTGCGAGGGTCTCATTCCAGTAGGGCACCACACGCGCGACGGTGTCTTTGAGGCATTCCGTCAGGGGCACTTGTTCGGGGTCGAGGTGGGCGTAGCGGGGGTCGCCGCGCTCGCTACGGGGGTCGTTGGCTTCGAGCACCGGTGGCGGCGTGTCGTAGCTGCGGCGCCAGATCAGCACCTGCTCGTCGCCGAATTGTTGGGCCATGTCGGCTTTGTTCAGGCCTTGTAAGCCGCCGTAGTGGCGTTCGTTGAGGCGCCAGCTTTTGATGACAGGCAACCAAGTGCGGTCCATTTCGTCCAGGGCCAAAAACAGGGTGCGGATGGCGCGCTTGAGGACACTGGTGTAGGCCACGTCGAACTCATAACCCTCGGCTTTGAGCAAGCGGCCGGCTTGCTTGGCCTGCTCCACACCGGTGGGTGTGAGGTCCACATCGGTCCAGCCGGTGAAGCGGTTTTCAAGGTTCCAGGTGGATTCGCCATGGCGAATCAGGACAAGTTTGTACATGGTTTGAGGCTCAAAATAAGAAGGGCTTGTCCGTCATTCTAAAATCAGGCTCTTACGCGAAAGGTAAACCGTGAGCTTTTTCTTGGACAACTGGATTTTGTTTGGTGTGGCCCTGACTTCTGGGCTCTTGCTGTTGTGGCCCGCCTTAACGGGTGGTGGAGGGGCGGGCACCCTCAACCCTAACCAAGCGGTTTTGCTGATGAACCGCGAGAAGGCGGTGGTGATTGATGTGTGTGAGCCCAGTGAATTTGCCGCTGGCCATATTTTGGGCGCCAAGAACCTGCCTTTGAGTCAACTCAAGGACCAATTGCCCAACCACGCCAAAAACAAAGAGACTCCGGTCATTTTGGTCTGTGCTTCTGGCATGCGTTCGCGCTCGGCGGTCGCCATCGCCAAGCAACTGGGCTATTCCCGAGCCCAATCGTTGGCGGGTGGCATGGGCGCATGGCGTGGGGCCAATTTGCCGGTTGAAAAGAAAGCTTGAAGGAGGCCAATGTGGCTGCAGTCAAAATCTATTCCAGTGATTTTTGCCCCTATTGCGCTCGTGCAAAGGCCTTACTGACCGCGCGTGGCGTGACCCAGTGGGAAGAGATCGTGGTCGATGGCAAGCCCGATGTGCGCGCTCAAATGACCCAATTGACCGGCCGTACCAGCGTGCCGCAAATCTTCATTGGCAGTACCCACGTGGGTGGCTGCGATGACCTGCATGCTTTGGACGCCCAAGGCGGCTTGTTGCCCTTGCTTCAATCTTAATTTTTCCATCACTCAACTCAGGGATTCCCATGGCCGATACGCCCGAAGCCGTTTTTCAAATTCAACGCGTCTACCTCAAAGAAGCTTCGTTGGAACAACCCAATTCGCCCGCCATCTTGCTGGAACAGGCCTCGCCCAGCGTGGATATTCAGCTCGGCGTGGAAGGCACACCGATAGCTGATGGTATGTACGAAGTGGCCGTGACCGCCACCGTGCACACCAAGATCGAAGACAAAACCGTGTTTTTGGTGGAAGCCAAACAGGCCGGCATTTTTGAAATTCGCAACCTGCCACAAGAGCAAATGGGTGCGATCATGGGTATTGCTTGCCCACAGATCATTTACCCCTATCTGCGCAGCAACGTGGCCGACATCATCCAACGCGGGGGGTTCCCACCCGTGCACATGTCGGAAATCAACTTCCAAGCCATGTACGAGCAGCAGCAGGCCCAACAGGCCGCCGCCCCCGCTCAGTAAATTGCCATCGGCATGAGCACCCGCCACACCGTCGTTTTGGGTGCAGGAGCGTGGGGCACGGCCTTGGCCCTGTGCGCGGCGCGCCAGTCGCCCCACGTCACCCTTTGGGCGCGCAGCGAGTCGCAAGCCCAAACCCTGCGGCGTGAACGGCGCAACGAGCGTTATTTGCCTGGCGTTGAACTGCCGGATTCGCTGCACATCAGCCACGCCGATTTGTCGGGCCCCGATTCGCCGATCACCGGTGCGGATGTGGTGATCATCGGCACCCCCATGGCCGGCTTGCGCGAGATGCTCCACACCTTGCGCGACCACCCCGGGGTGGTGGCTTGGCTGTGCAAAGGTTTTGAGATGCCCCAAGATGGCGCGCAAGGCTTGATGGGCCACGAGGTGGCCCGTGAGGTGGCGCCCCAATTGCGTTGCGGCGTGCTCAGCGGGCCGAGCTTCGCCTTGGAGGTGGGGCGGGGTCAGCCCACCGCTTTGGTCGCAGCCAGTGCCCACGCCGATGTGCGTGCGACCTTGGTCGAGGTTTTGCACGGCCCCACCATGCGCGTATACGCCAACGACGATGTTGTGGGCGTGGAAGTGGGTGGTGCGGTCAAAAACGTCTTGGCCATCGCCACCGGCTTGTGCGACGGTTTGGGTTTGGGACTCAACGCTCGCGCGGCCTTGATCACGCGCGGCTTGGCCGAAATGCAACGCTTGGGCTTGGCCTTGGGCGCGCGCAGTGAGACCTTCATGGGCTTGTCCGGTTTGGGCGACTTGGTGCTCACCGCCACGGGCGACCTCAGTCGCAACCGCAAGGTGGGCCAGTGTTTGGCCCAAGGCATGAGCTTGCAACAGGCGGTGGATTCCTTGGGCCATGTGGCCGAGGGGGTGTACAGCGCCCGAACGGTGGTGCAGCGTGCCACGACTTTGGGCTTGGACATGCCGATTTCGCAAGCCGTGGTGGATTTGCTGGACGGTCGACTCAAGGCCCCCGAGGTGGTCAAGCGCCTGATGGCGCGCGACCCTCGCGACGAGTCGGCTTAAATTTCCAGGTTGTCAATCAGGCGCGTGCCACCCAAGCGCGCCGCACCGAGCACCACCAGGCTGTTGGTTTGGCGCGTGTCTTCCAAGGTGGGGGCTTGCAGGTCGCTGCGGCGGCGCACCGTCAAGTAATCCGGCTTCCAGCCGCGTTGGGCCAAGGCCGTCATGGCTCGGTGCTCCATGGTTTCGCGTTGCTGGGGCAATGCATCGGCTGCGGCCAAGGCTTCGCGAGCCAAATCACGCAAGGTCATCGACAGGTGCACCGCTTCGGCGCGTTCGGCCTCGCTGAGGTAACCGTTGCGCGAACTGAGTGCCAAGCCGTCGGGTGCGCGTTGCGTGGGGCCTGCGACGATGCGAATGGGCATCGCGAACTGGCTGACCATGCGCCGGATCACCATGAGCTGTTGGTAGTCTTTTTGGCCAAACACGGCGGTGCCAGGGCCTGAGCCGAACACGCAGTGAAACAGCTTGAGTACCACGGTGCTCACGCCCGAGAAAAACCCAGGCCGAAAGTGCCCTTCCAAAATATTGGCCAGTTCGGTGGGGGGCTGCACCGTGAAGCCTTGGGGTTCGGGGTAAAGCTCTTTTTCCGATGGGGCAAACACCACATCACAGCCCGCAGCCTGGAGTTGTTCGCAGTCGGCCGCGAGTGTGCGCGGGTAGGTGTCGAAGTCTTCGTTGGGGCCGAATTGCAGGCGGTTGACGAAGATGCTGGCCACGGTCACGTCGCCCAAACGGCGGGCGTCTTGCACCAGTGCCAAGTGGCCTTGGTGCAAATTGCCCATGGTGGGTACAAATGCAGGGGATCGGTGCGCCGCCAAAGCGTTGCGAAGGTCGGCGATGGTGTGAACAACTTGCATGCGGGCTCTCACCAAGCGTGGAGGGCGTCGTCGGGGAATTGACCGGTCTTGACCGCTTGCACATAAGCGGCCATGGCCTCGCGCACGCTGCTCGCGCCGTCCATGAAGTTGCGCACAAATTTGGGGTTTTTCCCCAAGTTCACGCCGAGCATGTCGTGCATGACCAGCACTTGGCCTGCGGTGCCTTTGCCCGCGCCGATGCCGATGGTGTGGCAGGTTTTGAGTTCTTGTGTGATTTCCGTGGAGAGCGCGGCCGGCACCATTTCCAGAACCAGCATGGTCGCCCCCGCGTCTTGCAATTCCAGCGCTTGGCGGCGCAGCACCATGGCCGACTGATCGCCACGGCCTTGCACCCGATACCCCCCCAAAGCGTGCACGGTTTGGGGCGTCAGGCCCAGATGGGCGCAAACGGGAATGCCCCGTTCGACCAAGAAGCGCACCGTTTCGGTGGTCCAGCCGCCGCCTTCGAGTTTGACCATGTGCGCGCCGGCCTGCATCAGCACGGCGGCGCTGCGCAAGGCCTGTTCACGCGATTCTTGGTAGGTGCCAAAGGGCAGGTCGCCGATCACCCAAGCGGTCCCTTGTACGCGGCGCAATCCGCGCACCACGCTCTCAGTGTGGTAGCGCATGGTCTCCAAGCTCACGCCCACCGTGCTGGAGAGGCCTTGGCAGACCATGCCCAGCGAGTCGCCCACCAAAATGCACTCCACGCCGGCAGCATCGGCCACGGCGGCGAAGGTGGCGTCGTAAGCGGTGAGCATGGTGATTTTTTCACCGCGCTCACGCAGTTCGTTCAGGCGCGGCAGGCTCACCGGTTTGCGTTCGGGCAATGGGGATGCCGAGGGCAAGGTGCCGTAGGGCGTGGCGGATGAAGGGGTGTTGGAGGTGCTCATGGATTCCAAGGCCAAAGGCCACTGATGAAGCGCGAATGCTCGCACTATATTCCATCGCTGTGCTGACGACGCGCTATGCTTGAGGGCTATGAAACACCCCAGCGAATTTTCTGCCGCCGACTGGTCGGCTTTGGCCACCAGCGATGTGGCGCGCGCCTTGAGCGAAGACGTGGGATCGGGCGATTTAACGGCCGCTTTGGTACCGGCCGAGCGCCAAGCCCAAGCGCGCATCTTGGCCCGCGAATCGGCCGTGATGTGTGGTGCCCCTTGGGTGGAAGCCGCTTGCCGTGCGGTCAGTCCCGAGATCACCTGGCGGTGGTTGGTGTTGGAGGGCCAGCGTTGCGAACCCAACCAAGTGGTCTTGGTCTTGCAAGGGCCGGCGCGTGCCTTGCTCACCGCCGAGCGCACGGTGCTGAATTTTTTGCAACTGCTCTCGGCCGTGGCCAGCAAAACCGCCACGTTTGTGGACGCGGTGAAAGGCACCCGCGCGGCCATTGTGGACACGCGCAAAACCATCCCTGGCTTGCGATTGGCCCAAAAGTACGCCGTCACCGTGGGCGGTGGCGTCAATCACCGCATCGGTTTGTATGACGCGGTGCTGATCAAAGAAAACCACATCGCCGCCGCGGGTGGCGTGCGCCAGGTGCTGGCGCAGGTGAACACCGATTCGCCCCAAGCCCGTTTCGTCGAAATCGAGGTGGAAACCTTGGACCAACTCGACGAAGCCTTGGACGCGGGTGCGCGCATGCTCTTGCTCGACAACATGGACCTGCCCACGCTGCGAGAAGCCGTGCGACGCAACGCTGGGCGTGCGATCTTGGAGATATCCGGCGGTGTGAATTTGCAAACCGTCCGCGCCTTGGCAGAGACGGGCGTGGACCGCATCTCCATCGGCTCCTTGACCAAAGACGTGCAAGCCATCGACTTTTCCATGCGCTTTGAAGAGGGTTTGGCATGAGCACCGTGATCGACGTCGAATACGAACAACCCGCCTGCAGCACTCAGCACGCTTGGGCCCGCGTGCCGGTGGAGCCCAGCGCCGATGAGCGCATTGCGTTGAAAGCCCGCATCAAACAACTGCTCCAAGAGCGCAACGCGGTGATGGTGTCGCACTACTACGTGCACCCCGATTTGCAAGACTTGGCCATCGAGACCGGTGGCATCGTCAGCGACTCGCTGGAGATGGCGCGTTTTGGCCGTGACCACACCGCGCAGACGCTGGTGGTGAGTGGTGTGCGATTCATGGGCGAGACCGCCAAAATCTTGAGCCCGGAAAAAACTGTGCTCATGCCCGATCTGGACGCGACCTGTTCGCTCGACTTGGGCTGCCCGGTGACCGACTTCAGCGCTTTTTGTGACCAACACCCCGATCGCACCGTGGTCGTCTACGCCAACACCAGTGCGGCTGTCAAAGCGCGTTCGGACTGGCTCGTGACCTCGAGCTGCGCGCTGGACATCGTCAAGGCCCTGAAGGACAAGGGCCACAAGATTCTGTGGGCGCCCGACAAACACTTGGGTGGCTACATCCAGCGCGAAACCGGTGCCGACATGCTGATGTGGAACGGTGCGTGCATCGTGCACGACGAGTTCAAGGCGCTGGAGTTGGAGCAGCTGAAAAAAGAACACCCCAACGCCAAGGTCTTGGTGCACCCCGAGAGCCCGGCCGATGTGGTGGCCTTGGCCGACGCGGTGGGCTCGACCAGCGCCATTTCGAAAGCCGCGCGCGAGATGGACGTCCAGACCTTCATCGTCGCCACCGACAAAGGCATGCTGCACGCGCTGCGCCAACAAAACCCGGGTAAAGTTTTCATTGAGGCACCTACCGCTGGCAACAGCGCCACCTGCAAGAGCTGTGCGCATTGTCCATGGATGGCCATGAACGGTTTGGCTGGCGTGGCCCATGTGCTGGAGTTTGGCGCCAACGCCGTCCATGTGGACCCATCCCTCATTCCCCGCGCCCGTTTGCCGATTGACCGAATGTTGGCTTTCACCTCGGCCCACAAAGCCGGTCAAAACGCAGGCGCTTTGGTGCCCCACATCGGCGCAGCTTGAGGTTCATGGCCAACGTCTCGACGATCAGTGCCAGCATCGACTGGGCCGATCCGCACGGCGGTGAGCCTTGGCGCTTTCATTTCACCCACGCACGTGAGGTGCTGCAAGCCGATCAGCCCGATCAGGTGCGTGCCGTGTTGGAAGCGGTTCATGCCCACGCCATGGCGGGGCGTTGGTGTGTGGGAGCGGTGTCTTTTGAGGCGGCACCCGCGTTTGACGCAGCCTTGCCGGTTCACCCTGCGCGCACACCGTTGGCGTGGTTCGCGGTGTTCGATGAGGCCACGCCCGCACCGGCAGGCCCTTGGGCTTCAGACACTGTGGTCGCACACGCCCATTGGCCCGTGCCGCCCGACGGCGGAGCGGCGCGGGTGGCGTTTGACGCCGAGATGGCCCGCATCCACGAACACATCGCGGCGGGGGACTTCTACCAAATCAACCACACCAGCGCGTGGCAAGGGCGTTTGTGCCGCGGCAGCGCGGCGGCGTATTTTGATGCCTTGCGCCAAGCCCAACCCAACGCGTATGCCGCGCACATCGACGCAGGCGATTGGCAGATCCTTTCCGTCTCACCGGAGTTGTTTTTTGATTGGGACGGCGAACGCTTGCTCTGCCGCCCCATGAAAGGTACAGCGGCGCGAGGTGCCACGCCCGAGGCCGATGCCGCGCAGGCGCAAGCCCTGCGCGCCTCGGCCAAAGAACAGGCCGAGAACGTGATGATCGTGGACCTGATCCGCAACGACGTCTCGCGCGTGGCGCAGCCGTTTTCGGTGAAGGTCCCGCGCCTCTTTCATTTGGAACCTTTGCCCACGGTGTGGCAAATGACCTCGGACGTGGTGGCGCGCACCCGCGAAGGCCTGACGTGGGTGGATGTGTTTGCGGCCCTGTTCCCTTGCGGTTCGGTGACGGGTGCGCCCAAGGTGCAAGCCATGCGCACCATCCGTGATCTAGAACCCGACGCGCGCGGTTGGTACTGCGGCGCCATCGGTGTGGTGCGCCCCGGTGGGGCGGCGCGTTTCAATGTGGCCATTCGAACCGTGGAGCTGCAGGGCGATGCCTTGCGCTGCGGCATTGGCAGCGGCATCACCACCGATGCCACGGCCGACGGCGAATGGCGCGAGTGGAACCACAAGCGGCGGTTTTTGCAAAACGCCACCGAGCCGTTTGAACTCTTGGAAACTTTGGCTTTGGAGCAAGGCCAGTTGCGCCACGCCGCACTGCATTGGGCCCGCTTGAGCGAAGCGGCTGCGCATTTCGGTTGGCGCTGGGGCGCGGCCGAGCAAGCGGCCCTGCACGCCCAAGCGCAAGCCCTGTGCGCTGCACACCCCACGGGCCTGTGGCGCGTGCGTTGCTGTGTCGCCCCCGATGGACAAGCCCGCCTGGAAGCATCTGCCTTAGAAGCTTCGCCAGAGTCGGTGCAGCTGGTCTGGGCGCGCGAACCTTTTTCGGTTGCGCACAGCGAATGGGTGCGCCACAAAACCACGCGCCGCGCCCACTACGACGCCGCCACGGTGCACGCACCGGGCGTGTTCGACACCTTGCTCTACAACGACGAAGGCGAGATCACCGAATGTGTGCGGGGCAACATTGCCGCCCTCATCGACGGTCAGTGGTTCACACCCGCCTTGCACTGCGGCTTGTTGCCCGGCATTGGTCGCGCCATCGCTTTGCAAGAGGGTCGATTGAAAGAAGCGGTGATCCGACGCGAGGATACCCGCCGCGTACAGGCTTGGGCGTTTGTCAACAGTTTGCGGGGCTGGTTACCGGCGACGGTTCATTTGTCGACTGGTTTCCATGAACATCTCGTACAGCTCTAAGGCGATGGGGGTCAGTTGAACGGAGCGGCGCTTGATCAACCCCATTTTCCTTTTCACCACGGGTTCGATCAACGGAACGCTGACCAACAAAGGGTGCCCTTTCTTGGGCATGGCCATTGCCGGCACTGCGGCCACGCCAAGCCCAGCTTCGACCAAACCAATCATCGTGGTGCCGTGCTGGGTTTCGTACAAACTTTGAGGCTGCTTGGCCAAGCCAGCCAAGGCTTGATCCAACAACACCCGGTTACCCGAAGCTTTGCTGACGGAGATGTAGTCGAACTCTGCTAAATCACGCCAACGAACGGATTTTTGTTTGGCCAAAGGGTGATCTTTGCGACATGCGGCCACGAATTGCTCCTCAAAGATCGAGGTGAATTCAATGTCATTTTCTTGTGATCCAGTGAAATTCAAACCAAAATCAGCTTCACCTTCTGACACTGCAATCAAAACATGGTTGGCACTGTCATCGATGATGCGAACCCGGGTTTTGGGATACCGAGCGTGAAATTCTTTGACCACACCCGATACAAAGTAGTTCACGGCCGATGGCACACAGGCGATGGTCACCTCACCCATGCGACTGGCTGCCACACCTCTGATGTTGAGCAACGTCACATCCAAGGCATCCAAGATTTGACGCAACTGCTTATCAAATTCCCTACCGACACTGGTCAGATTCACTTTGCGTGTGGTTCGTTCCAGCAGTTGGGTGCCCAATGCGCTCTCGAGTTTTTCGATGCGTCGACTGAAAGCGGGTTGTGACAAATGGATGGATTCAGCGGCTTTCCTGAAGTTGCCAAGTTCTGCAACGGCACGAAAGGCGATCAGGTCGTTGATGTCGAAGTTCATGTAAGCGTTAACCCTCGATATTGATGCGTTAATTGGATCAATCAATTCTAAATATGCAATTCACTTTATGGCAAGTGAGTTGGATGATGCCGGTACACGTTGCCCATGCAGGTGTTTGTTTTGCTCATCTCAAAGATTTCAACCTTCCACAGGAGACAACCATGAACCACAACTTGAATCGTCGAAATTTTGGCCGTACCGCACTTCAGCTGGCGGCTTTGACGCTGGCCTTTTCAGGAACCCATCTGGCACACGCCCAAAATGTCAACTTCGCTGGTAAAACGGTCGAGTTGGTGATTCCTTTTGGTGTGGGGGGTGGTTCGGATGTGTGGGCTCGATTCAATGCGCCCTTCCTGTCCAAGTATTTGCCTGGAAACCCGAACGTGGTGGTTAAAAACGTACCCGGGGGTGGGTCCATCACAGGCACCAATCAATATGCGGCCAATGCAAAGCCCGATGGTCTGAGCTTGTTGGGCACATCCGGTTCGACCCAGTTCCCTTATCTGTTGGGTGACCCTCGTGTGCGTTACGACTATAAAAATTGGGAAGTGGTGATGGCTTCGCCGACCGGAGGGGTGGCTTATTTGAGTTCGAAGTTTGGCGTTAAGTCGGTCAAAGAATTGAGCAAACTCAAAGGTCAAAAGTTGGTCTACGGTAGCCAAGGTGCGACTTCACTGGATTTGGTGCCTTTGCTCGGTTTCCGCATGCTGGGTTTGGATGTTCAGCACGTGTTTGGTATGAAGAGCCGCGGTGAAGGCCGGTTGGCATTTGAGCGTGGTGAAGCCACCATCGATTACCAAACCAGCTCGGCTTACATCAAGAGCTCTATTCCCTTGGTGAAAGAGGGCAAGGCGATTCCCTTGTTCAGTTGGGGGGTGACCGATGACAACGGCAACATTGTTCGCGACCCTGCATTCCCAGAGTTGCCGCACATTGGCGAGGCCATTCAGCAGGTCACTGGCAAAGCACCTTCAGGCCAAGAGTGGGAAGCGTTCAAGGCATTCTTGATTGCTGGATTCCCTGCGCAGAAGCTGATGGTCTTGCCCAAGCAAACCCCCAAGCCCATCGTGGAAGCCTACCGAAAGGCATTCCGAGACATGCGCAACGACCCTGCATACAAAGCGGGTCTTGAAGACGCCTTGGGCGGTTACGACCAAGTGACCGACAAAGCGGCCGAGTCTCTGTACCGAGAGGCCACAACGATTGATCCAGCCGCCCGTGAGTGGGTCCGAAATCATTTGGTCAAAAACTACAACGCCGATTTGTCGCAATGATGTTGTGACCCACGCCGCCTAAGTGAAGCCCACTTAGGCGCCTTAAATTTTGAAATGGGGTTCATCCATGTTGGAAACCATGCAGAGCGCCTTTTTGGGGCTCATGAACGTTCATCACCTCAGTTACATGCTCTTGGGCGTTGTGGTGGGCCTGGCCGTCGGAATCATGCCCGGTTTGGGCGGTATTGCTGGCATGTCATTGCTCATGCCTTTCGTGTATGGCATGGATCCCGTTTCTGCGATTGCGTTGCTGATCGGCATGGTGGCGGTGATCCCGACCGGTGACACTTTCACCTCGGTGCTGATGGGTATTCCCGGTTCCAGCGCCAGTCAGGCCACGGTTCTGGATGGCTATCCTTTGGCCAAGAAAGGTCAAGCCGCTCGGGCTCTGAGTGCCGCCTTTACCTCTTCACTGTTGGGTGGTGTATTTGGTGCCGTGATGCTGACGGGGTTCGTCTTGGTTGCCAAGCCCATCATCCTGTTGTTCTCGACCGCGGAGCTCTTCATGTTCGCGGTCCTGGGTCTTTCGGTGGTTGGGGTGCTGGCCGGAGCCAGCATTGTGCGTGGTGTGGCGGCCTGTGGTTTGGGCATCATGTTTGGTGCCATTGGCGCTGCTCCCGCCACTGGAGAAAGCCGCTTTGATCTGAATTTGGATTATTTGCAGGACGGCATACCACTGGCTGTCATGGGTCTGGGCCTGTTTGCCATTCCCGAACTGGCCGACCTGATTCGCCGGCAAAGCTCGATCGCTTCAGGGTCGACTTTGGGTTCGGGCTGGCTCCAAGGTGCAAAAGACACCTTTCGCCATTGGTTTCTTGTGCTGCGTTGCTCTACCTTGGGCACCATCATTGGCGCCATTCCTGGTCTCGGTGGGGGTGTGGTTGATTGGATTGCCTACGGGCATGTGGTGCAGTCAACCAAAGACACCGCGCAATTTGGCAAGGGTGACATCCGTGGCGTCATTGCTCCCGAATCTGCCAACAACGCGCTCCAGGGCGGCGCTTTGATGCCGACCTTGCTGTTCGGTATCCCAGGCTCTGGTTCCATGGCCGTGTTTCTGGGCGGCATGGTGCTGCTGGGCATGCAGCCCGGCCCCAGCATGGTGACCACCGATCTGGGCTTGACCTACACGATCGCCTGGACGCTGGCGATAGCCAGCGTGGTCGGTGCGCTCATTTGCTTCTTTCTGGCAGCGCCGATTTCCCGTTTGACCTTCATCCCGTTCAACCTCATCGCGCCAGCGATGATCATGCTGATTTGTTTTGCCGCCTTCCAAGCCCGGCGTGACATGACCGACTTGCTGCTGTTGTTTGGTTTGGGCATTCTGGGTATTTTCCTGCGCCGTTTTGGTTGGCCGCGGCCAGCCTTCTTGATTGGTTTTGTGTTGTCGGGCCAGGTTGAGGCTTACTTGTATCAAGCCGTTCAGTTCAACGGTTGGGGTTTTCTGACCCGGCCTGGTGTGCTCATCATTGGCGCCTTGGCAATTGCATCGCTGATGATGGCGGTCCGCAGCCGGGTATCTGAAGACGGCTCGGTGGGGGTTGGCGCACAAGCAAACGATCAAGCCGTCACAGCCCCAACAGGGGGTGTCTCGCGAGCCGAACGGATGCCGCAAATCGCTTTTGCCGTCCTGATGCTGATCGTTTTTGCTTATGGCGTGTTGAGCAGTTACCCCCTGTCGTTTTTGGGATCGGTCTTCCCGTTGGCCACATCGGCTCTGATGCTGTTCTTTACGAGCTTCATTGTTTGGAAGCTGTGGAGTGGTGATGCGGGTCATTCTACCCATTACGACCAAGAGTTGGCGGCCAAGGTCAAGGGCGAACACGACGGCAAGAGTGTTTGGCCATCGGTGGCTTGGTTTGCCTTGTTGTTTGGTTTGACCACCTTGGTGGGCTTCATCCTGTCGTTGGCGATATTCATCACAGGCTTTCTGGTTACACGTACCTCACTGGGATGGGGCCGCAGCCTGGTCTACACAGCGGTGTGTATTGGGTTCATGTCCACCGTCGGTCATTACATGACCTTGGACTTCCCATCGGGTGTGTTGCAGCGCATGGTTGAGCTGCCGTGGCCATTGAAGTGATGCGCAAGTCCGAAGCGACCAAGATTTTTTGGAGTTGGAAATGAGCGACAAACCCACCGAGCTGTCGGCCTGGATCGGCCGCCAAGAAACTGTGCGCGACAGCATCGGCGCGACGCCCGTTAAAGCGTTGAACGCTACGCTGGACCACGCGGCGATGGAGGTGTCGAACGGCACCGCTTTGCCGCCCTTGTGGCATTGGCTGTATTTTTTGCCGCTGCACCGCCAAAGCGAGATCGGTGCCGACGGCCACGCCAAGCGCGGCGGTTTTCTGCCGCCCGTGGCGCTGCCACGGCGCATGTGGGCTGGAAGCCAGTTTGAGTTTCGCTCGCCGGTGCGGGTGGGCGATGCGGTGGAGCGCACCTCCACCATTGCCAACGTGAGCGAAAAAGAAGGGCGCACCGGCAAGCTGGTGTTTGTGAAGGTGCGCCACGAGTTGCGCTGCAACGGCGCTGCCGATCCGGCGCTGGTGGAGTTTCATGACATCGTCTACCGCGAGGCCAAACAGCCCGGCGATGTGGAGCCGCCGCCGCAACCCGCGCCCACCGACGCCGCGTGGCAGCGCGAGGTCGTGCCCGACGACGTGCTGCTGTTTCGCTACAGCGCACTGACCTTCAACGGCCACCGCATCCACTACGACCGCAAGTACGTGACCGAGGTGGAGGGCTACTCCGGCCTGATCGTGCACGGGCCGCTGATCGCGACCTTGTTGATGGACCTGGTGCGCCGCGAAATGCCGGGTGCCGAGGTGGCGAGTTTCAGTTTCAAGGCGGTGCGCCCCACCTTTGATTTGCACCCCTTCAAGGTCAACGGTGCGCCGCAGGCCGACGGCAAGACGGTTCGCTTGTGGGCCCAGGACCACGAGGGGTGGTTGACCATGGACGCGGTTGCGACCATGCGCTGACAGGAGCCAGCATGCAACCCTTAAAAGGCATCACCGTTGTCACCCTAGAACACGCGATTGCGGCGCCGTTTGCGACCCGTCAGCTCGCAGATTTGGGCGCACGCGTCATCAAGGTTGAGCGCCCCGGTGTGGGCGATTTTGCGCGCGGTTACGACACCCGAGTGCGTGGCATCGCCTCGCATTTTGTTTGGACCAACCGCAGCAAGGAGAGCCTGACGCTCGATGTGAAACACCCCGAGGCGCAGCGCATTTTGCAGACCATCATCACCGAGCAGGCCGATGTGGTGGTGCAAAACCTGGCACCGGGCGCGGCCGCGCGGTTGGGTTTGTCTTACGCCGACCTCAAGGCGGTCAAGCCCGACATCATCGTGTGCGACATCTCGGGCTACGGCAACAACGGGCCGTACCGCGACAAAAAAGCCTACGACCTGTTGATCCAGAGCGAGGCGGGTTTTGTGTCGGTCACCGGTACCCCAGACACCCCGTCCAAAGCCGGCCCGTCGATCGCCGACATCGCCGCTGGCATGTACGCCTACACCAACATCCTCGCGGCGCTCCTGCACCGCCAACAAACCGGCGAAGGCCAGCACATCGACATTTCCATGCTCGAAGCGCTGACCGAGTGGATGGGGTATCCGCTCTATTACAGCCTCGATGGCGCCGAGCCGCCCCCGCGCACCGGTGCCAGCCACGCCACCATTTATCCCTACGGTCCCTTCCCCGCCGGCGATGGCAAAACCGTCATGCTGGGCTTGCAGAACGAGCGCGAATGGAAGGCGTTTTGCGCCCAGGTGCTGTTGCAGCCCGAGTTGGCCGAAGACCCGCGCTACGCCAGCAACCCCAAACGGGTAGCCGCACGCACCGAGCTCTACAAAACCATTGTGGACGCCTTTGCCGGCCTGACGGCTGCCGAAGTGGTGCAGCGACTGGAAGTGGCCCAGATAGCCAACGCCCAGGTCAACAGCATGGCCGAGGTCTGGGCCCATCCGCAGTTGCAGGCGCGCGGTCGATGGACCACGGTCGAGACCTCGGTTGGCACCGTGCCGGCGCTCACGCCCCCGGGTTCCTGGAGCCTGGCGCCACCGCGCATGCAGGCGGTGCCCGCGCTCGGCGAACACACCGGCGCCATTTTGCGCGGGCTGGGCTACAGCGACGAGGCGGTGGCCAGTCTGCGCGAGCAGGGGGTGGTGTGACACCGCTGACCTATTTGTTTGTGCCGGGCAACCGGCCCGAACGGTTTGCCAAGGCCTTGGCCAGCGGAGCTGACCGCGTTATCCTAGATCTGGAAGACGCGGTGGCGCCATCCGACAAGGCGCGCGCCCGCGCGGCCATCGGCGTCTGGCTGAAGTCAGCCGATGCGCCGCAGCGCGCCCGTGTGCTGGTGCGCATCAACGACGCCCACAGTGCTTGGCACAACGAGGACATGTTGTGGTTGCAAGGCCAGCCTCTGACCGAGGTCATGCTCTCCAAATGCGAAAGCCCGGCCCAAGTGGCCGCGGTGCTGGCGCAGCTGCCAACCAGCGCACGCGTGTTGCCCCTCATGGAAACGGTGCGCGGCGTGCATGGTGCTGCCGCCGTGGCCGCCGCGCCCGGTGTGTCGCGTCTGGCGTTTGGCGCCATCGACTATCAGCTCGACCTGGATGTGCCCAGTGGCAGCCCGGCGCTGGAGGCGGCCGCTGTGGCGCTGGTGGTGGCCTCGCGGCTGGCCGATCTGCCCGCGCCGGTGGCCGGCGTCACCCCCGAACTGGGTGACGATACCGTGGCGGCCGACGCCGCACAGGCCCACCGTTTGGGCTTTGGCGCCAAGCTGTGCATTCACCCTCAGCAAATTGACCCAGCGCGCCAGGCTTTTGTGCCCAGCGCCGACGCCCAGGCCTGGGCCCGGCGCGTGGTCGATGCCTGGGAACACAGCCCGCACAGCGGCGCGGTGCAGGTCGACGCCCGCATGGTCGACAAACCGGTCTATTTGCGGGCCCGGCGCATCCTGGCGCAGTCCCCCGTTTCTGTCTAACCCCACCACAACAAGAGGATTTCCATGGCATCCACCATCATCGACTCCCGCATCTTTGGCGACATCTTCAGCGACGCGCGCATGCGCCAGGTCTGGTCCGATGAAAACCGCACCGCCAAATACCTCGACATCGAGCGCGCGCTGGCCAAGGTGCAGGGCGAACTGGGCCTGATCCCGCAGGAAGCGGCCGACGAGATCGTCAAACACTGCGAGCTGTCCATGATCGACTGGGAAAAGCTCAAGGCCAAGACCGAGCAAATCGGATACCCCATCATCGCGGTGGTCAACCAGATCAACGCCAACTGCCGCGACCGCTTGGGCGAGTACTGCCACTGGGGCGCGACCACCCAAGACATCACCGACACCGCGATGATTTTGCAGATGCGTGAAGGCCTGGCCCTGGTGGAGCAAGACCTGAGCGACATCGCCGATGCGCTGGCGGTACTGGCCAAGACCCACCGCGACACCCCGATCATCGGCCGCTCCAATTTGCAGCAGGCTACCCCGATCACCTTTGGCTACAAGATGGCCAGCATCTTGGCTGGTATCGAGCGCCACCGCGAGCGCCTGCAGCAGCTCAAGCCCCGCGTGTTGATGGGCGAGTTTGGTGGCGCATCGGGCACCCTGTCTTCGCTCGAAAAAGGCGCCATGGAAACCCAGGCCGCGCTGATGAAAGAGCTGGGTCTGGCGCAACCGCTGATTTCTTGGCACACCGTGCGCGACACCGTGGCCGAGGTCGGTGCGTTTCTGGGTCTGGTGGGGGGCTCGCTCGGCAAGATCGCGATGGACGTGAAGCTGCTGATGCAGACCGAGGTGGCCGAGGTGTTCGAGCCCTTTGCGCCTGGCCGTGGCTCATCGTCCACCATGCCCCAAAAGCGCAACCCGATTTCCTGCCTTTACATCCACGCCAATATTTCGGTGGCGCGTCAACACGCTGCTGCGCTAATGGATGCGATGGTGGCTGACCACGAGCGCTCCACTGGTCCTTGGGAAATTGAATGGGTGTCGGTGCCTGAGATCTTCTGTCTGATGTCGGGTGCGCTCAAGCAGACCAAGTTTGTGCTGCATGGTCTGGAGGTGGATGCCGAGCGCATGCGCACCAACATGGACATGACCAACGGCTTGGTGATGTCCGAGGCGGTGATGATGGGTTTGGGTCCGTATCTGGGCCGCGAGTATGCCCACGATCTGGTCTACGACCTGTGCCGCCAGGCGCTCAAAGAGAACCGTCCGCTCATCGACATTCTGGAAGCGCATCCCGAAATCAACCGCCACGTCGACCGCGCTCAGCTCGAATACCTGTGCAACCCGGTGCACCACGTCGGCCAGGCCGGTGTCATGGTCGACCGTGTGCTTGCGGCCCGAAAGCGAGGCTGAGAGGATGGTTGATGTACTGGTGATTGGTGGCGGTAACGCGGCCCTGTGCGCCGCTTTGACTGCACGCGAGGCAGGCGCCTCGGTCATGGTGCTCGAGTCGGCGCCCAAACTCTGGCGCGGCGGTAACTCGGCCCACACCCGCAACCTGCGCTGCATGCATGAGGCGCCGCAGGATGTGTTGGTTGACGCCTACCCCGAAGAGGAATTTTGGCAGGACTTGCTCAAGGTCACCGGCGGGCTCACCAACGAAAAGTTGGCTCGGCTGGTGATCCGCGATTCCAGCGTCTGCCGGCCTTGGATGCGCAGCCACGGTGTGCATTTCCAGCCCTCGCTCTCAGGCGCGCTGCACACCGCGCGCACCAACGCGTTTTTCATGGGCGGCGGCAAGGCGCTGATCAACGCCTATTACCGCAGCGCCGAACGTTTGGGCATCACCATTCGCTACGAATCCCCGGTGGACCGCATCGAACTCGACCAAGGCCGCTTTGTGGCCGCCTACGTCGGTGATGAGCGCATCACCGCGCGCAGCTGCGTGCTGGCCGCAGGGGGCTTTGAGTCCAACCGCGAATGGTTGCGCGAAGCGTGGGGCGTCAACGAGCGTGGCGAAAGCCCGTCGGACAACTTCCTAATCCGTGGCACGCGTTTTAACCAAGGCGTGCTCTTGCGCCACCTGCTGGAGGACCACGGCGCCGATGCCATCGGCGACCCGACCCAAGCCCATATGGTCGCCATCGACGCGCGAGCGCCGCTCTACGACGGCGGTATTTGCACCCGGATCGATTGTGTGTCGTTGGGTGTGGTGGTCAACCGCGAAGCGCGGCGCTTCTACGATGAGGGCGAGGACTTCTGGCCTAAGCGCTACGCCATTTGGGGTCGGCTGGTGGCCCAGCAGCCCGGCCAAGTTGGCTATTCCATCATCGACGCCAAGGCCATTGGCCGGTTCATGCCACCGGTGTTTCCGGGTGTCAAGGCCAACACATTGCCAGAACTTGCCCAGCAACTCGGACTCGACGTGCCCACCTTCATGCAAACGCTCAACGACTACAACCAAGCCTGCCGGCCGGGCACTTTTGACCACACCGCGCTCGACGATTGCTACACCGACGGTGTTAGCCCGGCCAAGACCCATTGGGCGCGTCCCATCGACACCGCGCCGTTTTACGCCTATGCGCTACGGCCAGGTGTGACCTTCACTTATTTGAGCCTCAAGACGGACGAGACCGCAGCCGTCCACTTTGGGGGCCAGCCCAGCGTCAACCTGTTTGTGGCCGGAGAAATGATGGCCGGCAATGTGCTGGGTAAGGGCTACACCGCCGGTGTTGGTATGTCGATTGGCACCACCTTTGGCCGCATCGCTGGCCGCGAGGCGGCGCGGTCGCTGCAAGCTCAGGAGGTCGCCCATGGCCGCGCTTGAATCGCTGGTGAACGACGCCCGCGCGCTGGCCGCGGGTGAGGTGGTCACAGGCCCCGAAGCCGAGGTGGCGCGCCAGCTGGCCATCTGCAACGCCTGCCGCTATTGCGAAGGTTTTTGTGCGGTGTTCCCCGCCATGACACGGCGACTCGAATTCCCCACCGCCGACGTGCACTACCTGGCCAATCTGTGCCACAACTGCGGCGCTTGCTTGCACGCGTGCCAGTACGCGTCACCGCACGAATTTGCGGTGAACGTGCCCAAAGCCATGGCCGAGGTGCGGCGTGAGACCTACATCACCTACGCTTGGCCGCAGCCGTTGGGTGCGCTCTACAAGCGCAACGGTCTGGCGGTCTCGCTGGTGCTGGCGGCGGCGCTCAGCCTGTTCTTGGTGCTGGCCTTGGCCTTCAATGGCACCCTCTGGGGCGGTGACTTGCAGGGCGACTTCTACCGCCTATTTCCGCACAACCTGCTGGTGGCCATGTTTCTGCCGGTGTTTGCCTGGGCGCTGCTGGCCTTGGGCCTGGGGGTGACACGGTTCCTGCGCGACGTGGGGCCAGCCACCAGCGCCCAAGCCGCCACGCCACGCGACCTGTCGGGCGCGGCGCACGACGCGCTGACGCTCAAATACCTCGACGGCGGCCACGGCGACGGTTGCCACAACGAGGATGATGCCTACACCCTGAGCCGCCGGCGTGCTCACCACCTGACCTTTTACGGCTTCTTGTTGTGTTTTGCCGCGACCAGCTTGGGCACGGTCTACCACTATGTGTTCGGCTGGGTGGCACCGTACGACCTGCCGAGCCTGCCCAAGGTGCTGGGCGCGGTCGGTGGCATCAGCTTGTTGCTGGGCACCGCGGGTCTGTTCTTCCTGAAATGGCGGCGCCACCCCCTGCACGGCGACGCCGCCCAGGCACCGATGGACTATGGCTTTATCGCGCTGCTGTTTCTGACCAGCCTGACCGGTTTGCTGCTGTGGTGGCTACGCGGCACCGACGCACTGGCGCTGATGCTGGCGCTGCACCTCGGTGTGGTGATGGCGCTGTTTGCCACGTTGCCTTACGGCAAGTTCGCCCACGGTGTGTTCCGCAGCGCGGCGCTGTTGCGTTGGGCGGTGGAGCGGCGCCTACCCAACCCGATCGGCATCGGCGACGACTGAGCTTTGTGAAAGACGCGCTGTGAGCCTGTCCATCCCTTGTGTGTTGATGCGCGCGGGTACGTCCCGCGGCCCTTTCTTTCTGAGCGACTGGCTGCCGCAGGACGAGGCCGACCGCAACCAAGCCTTGATTGGCGCCATCGGTGCCAGCGATCCGCTGCAGCTCGACGGACTCGGCGGTGGCAGCACACTCAACAGCAAAGTCGCCATCGTCTCGCGCTCGAGCCTGCCCGATTGCGACTTGGACTATTTGTTTGCCCAGGTCGGCGTGGGTCACCAGTCAGTCGACACACGACCCAACTGCGGCAACATGCTGGCCGGCGTGGCACCGTTTGCGATCGACCAGGGCCTGATCCCGGCGCAAGACGGCACCACCACCGTGCGCATCCACAACGTCAACACCGGCGCCAAGGTGGAAGCAACCGTCTGCACCCCGGGCGGCAAACTGACCTTTGACGGCGCAGCCCGCATCGACGGCGTGGCCGGCACGGCGGCACCGGTGCTGCTCAACTTTCTGGACGCTTGGGGCGCGGTCACCGGCCAGCTGTTTCCCACCGGCCAACGCATCGACGATATCCTGGGCGTGCAGGTCACGTGCATTGACGCGGCGATGCCGCTGATGGTGCTGCGAGCCAGCGATCTGGGCCTGAGTGGCCGCGAACGGCCGGCCGAACTCGACGCCAACACCGCCTTGCTGGCGCGCATCGAATCCATGCGCCTGGAGGCCGGGCGCCGCATGGGCCTGGGGGATGTCAGTGGCAGTGTGGTGCCCAAGCCGGTGCTGGTGAGCGCAGGCGACACCCCCAACAGCATCACCTCGCGCTATTTCACGCCACACAAATGCCATGCCTCGCACGCGGTGACCGGCGCCATTGGCGTGAGCACCGCTTTTGCCTTGCCGGGCACAGTGGCCAGCGGTATGGAGCGCGCGCCGGGCCGCCACCCGCTGACCGTGCTGCACCCGGCCGGTCAGATCGATGTGGAGGTCACGCTGCAAGGGCAGGGCGAGGCCTGCGAGGTGGTGAGCGCTGGCCTGGTGCGCACCGCCCGCAAGATCATGCAAGGTGTGTTGCACCTGCCGGCTTACGTGTTCCCACCCAAGACGGTGGATGGCGTTGATACGGTGGGTATGGGTGCCCACGCCGGTTCGGTGTTTCCGTCTCGAGCGCTCACCATCATCGTGCCGACCAGCGCGGGCGGTGGCAACGACACCATGGCGCGCGCCTTGACCCGCCAGCTGGGCCAGCGCCTGGGCCAGCCGGTGGTGGTGGACAACCGCGCTGGTGCCAACGGCTCGGTCGCCAGCGAATACGTGGCGGCGGCCCACCCCGACGGCCACACCTTGCTGTTCGGCTACATCGCCACCCACGGCACCCACCCCGCTTTGCAGAAGCTGCGCTACGACCCCGTGACCGATTTTTCACCCGTGGGACTGATTGGCGATTCGCCGACCTTGTTGGTGGTGCCCGCCGAACTGCCGGTGGAGGATGTGGCGGGCTTGGTGCGCTTGTTGCGCGGTGCGGCGCCGCATTGGTCTTATGCCTCGGCCGGCGAAGGCACCGTGCCGCATTTCGCTGCCGAGCTGTTCCAGTTGCAGACCGGCACCCGGCTCAACCGGCTCGAATTTGCGGGTGCCGCGCCCGCGATTGCCGAAGTGGCCAACGGGGCGGTGCAGCTGATGTTCCCGAGTGCCTTCACCGCTTTGCCCTATTTGCGTTCGGGTCAGCTCAAGGCGCTGGCCGTGGCCGGGCCACAGCGCTTGTCTTTTTTGCCCGAGGTACCGACCTTGGTCGAAGCCGGTGTGCCCGGTGTGGAGATGAGCCAGTGGTATGCGCTGTTTGCGCCGGCCAAGACACCGGCTGCCGTGGTGCGCCAGCTCAATGCCGCGCTCAATGGTGCGCTGCGCGACCCTGAGATCGCCGCCCGCATGCAAGCCGCTGGCGCGCACATCCGGCCATCCACCCCGGGCGAGCTGCACGATGTGTTGATGGCCGAGTCCGAGCGCTGGCAGCGCGTGGTGCTGCAAGCCGGCTTGCAGCCCGCCGCAGCGCTGGAGTGAGGCCGCATGGACCACGGCTTGAGGTCTGATGTCACCGTGGCCACGCCGCCCTGCACACCACCGCGCAGCCTGCGCGAGCTGTTTTGGGGCTTCAGCATGTTGTCGCTGCAAGGCTTTGGCGGCGTCATGGCGGTCACCCAGCGCGAACTCATTGAACGGCGCCACTGGATGCCGCTGGAGGAGTTTTTGGAAGATTGGGCGGTGGCGCAGGTGCTGCCTGGGCCCAATGTGGCCAACCTTGGGGTCATCATCGGTGACCGCTGCTTTGGCACCCGGGGCGCGCTGGTGTGCCTTTTGGGGCTGTTTCTGTTTCCGCTGGTCATTGTGGGCCTGCTGGCGCTGGCCTTCACCAGCTTTCAACATGTGCCCATGGTGCAAGGCGCTTTAACTGGCATGGGTCTGGTGGTGGTGGCGCTGATTGTGACCACGGCGGTCAAGCTGGCGACGGCGCTGCGCAGCCATGTCGGAGGTGTGTGGTTCTGTGTGCTCGCGGGTGGTGCCACCTTTGTGGCGATCGCGGTGTTGCGTCTGCCTTTGGTCTGGGTGCTGCTGGTGATTGGCAGTCTGTCCTGTGGCTGGACTTATCGGAGCATCGTGCGCCGCGCGGTGGCCGAAAGGACAAGCCGATGACCGCACTGAGCGCCAGCGATTGGCTCGGCCTTTGGCTGCATTTCAGCGTGTTGTCGCTGTTGTCGGTGGGTGGCGGCATCAGCGTGGTGCCCGATATGCACCGGTATTTGGTGGCCGAGCAGGGCTGGCTAACCCAGCAGCAGTTCACGTCGTCTGTTGCACTGGCACAGATCGCCCCTGGGCCCAATGTGCTGTTTGTGGCGCTCATGGGTTGGAACGTGGGCACCAACGCCGGCAGCGTGTATTGGGGGGTGCTGGGGGCGATGCTGTGTTTGCTGGGGCTGGTGTTGCCCAGCTCTGTGCTCACGTTGTTGACCACGCGCTGGGCGCAGCGCAATCGGACACATCCCGCTGTGCGCGCTTTGAAGGCTGGTCTCACGCCGCTGGTGGTGGCTTTGTTGGCGTCCACCGCTTGGCTGTTGTTGGCCCCGAGCCTGGCGGGCGATGCCGCGCTCGCTGCAAGCCTGTTCGTGCTACTGGCCATTGGCATTTTGTGGCGCACATCCCTTCATCTGTTGTGGGTGTTGGCCGCGGGTGCGTTCTCCGGCGCCATGGGGTGGGTCTGAGTAGGTCGGCCCATGCCACACCATTACCACTAACATCGAATTCAGGAGACGAGACCATGACACACCACTCCGACACTGTGGCCTCCGATTGGCTGGCCAGCCGCCCTCGGCTTGTCGACGGGGTTCTGCATTTTCCAGTGAGCTACATGCGGGGCGGCACCTCCACAGGGGTGCTGCTCTGGGGTCCGCACCTGGCGCCGTTTGGTGAGCTGCGCGAAGAAATCATCCGCAAGATCATGGGTGTGCCCGACAGCGGCGAGCGCAAGGGCAACAAACAAATCACCGGCCTGGGGCGTGGGCCAGCCACCAGCAACAAGGTGTTCATCGTCGAATCGGGCGACGGGGTGCAGGCCGATTTCAACAGCACCCTGGCCCAGTTGGCGGCCGAAAAATCCGCCATCGACTGGAGCGTCAATTGCGGCAACATGTCGGCGGCCATCCCGATGTTCCTGCTCAACAACGGCTTGTTGCCAGTGGGCGATCCGGTCACCGAAGTCCGGGTGTTTAACACCAATACCTCGGTGGTCACGGACTGCCGGGTGCGAACACCTGGTGGTCGGCCGGCGATCCCGGCCGACACCGAGATTCCCGGGGTGTTTGGCGCGTTCCCGGGCGTGGAGCTGAGCTTGCGCAGCCCCGTGGGTGCCAAGACCGGGCGGCTCTTGCCCACCGGGCGGGTGCGCGATGAGTTCGATGGCGTGGCGGTCAGCTGTGTGGACGTGGCGGTGCCGATGGTGATCTTGCGCGCCGATGCGCTGGGTCTGCGCGGCGACGAATCGGTGGCCAGCCTCAACGCTGACGAAGCGCTCAAGGCCCGCCTGCGCTCTATCTGGGTACAAGCCGGCCTGGCCATGCGGCTCCAGCGCAAAGGGGTGCCCATGACCGCAGACGAACTCGCGGCCAGCGAAACGGTGCCCAAGGTTTGTCTGGTGTCGCCGCCGACCCAAGGTGGGCACATTTCGGCGCGCTATTTCACCCCTCAGGAATCGCACGCTTCGCTGGCGGTCACCGGTGGCTGTTGCCTGGCCACCGCTTGCTTGATACCAGGCACCACCGCCCATCAAGTGGCGCAGGGTCTGGCGCCCTTGGACACACAGGACAGCGAACGCGCCGTGGCCATGGAGAACCCCGCCGGCATTCTGCGGGCACGGGTGTTTGGCCGGCAGCAAGGCGAGGGCGATTTCGCTTTTCCCTGGGTGGCTTACGAGCGCAATGCACAGCTCTTCATGGACGGCATGTTCCGCATCCACCAGCCCTCCGAAGCGCTGCAAGAAAAGGCCCGTGCGCTGGCATAAAAGCGCCGCGTTTGACGTGCCACCCACGGAGACAACACCATGAAAATCGCCATTTTAGAAGACTACCAAGACGCCGTGCGCCGCCTGCCATGCTTTGCTTTGCTCAACGGTCACCAGGTGGATGTGTTCACCGAGCCGATGGATGAGGACGCGATGGCACAACACCTGGCCGAGCACGAGGCGGTGGTGCTGATCCGCGAGCGCACCCACATCACCGCCGCCTTGCTCGATCGCCTGCCGCGGTTGCGCTTGATTTCGCAGACCGGCAAGGTCAGCGGCAATGTGGACATGGCGGCCGCCGCACAGCGCGGTGTGACCGTCATGGAAGGCGTGGGCGATCCCACCGCACCGGCCGAGCTGAGCTGGGCCTTGCTGCTGGCGGCTTACCGGCGCATCCCGCAATACGTGTCGGCGCTGCAGGCGGGGCACTGGCAGCGGGTGTCCAGCGATGGCGTGCACAACACCATTGGCCGTGCGCTCAAGGGCGATGTGTTGGGCATTTGGGGCTACGGAAAAATCGGCCAGCGCATGGCCCGTTACGCCCAAGCCTTTGACATGCCGGTGCTGGTCTGGGGCCGCGAGCCCAGCCGAGCGCAAGCGCTGGCCGATGGCCACCGCGTGGCCGCGTCGAAAGAGGCGTTTTTTGCCGAGGCCGATGTGTTGAGCCTGCACCTGCGGCTCAACGACGCCACCCGTGGCGTGGTCACCGCCAGTGACCTGGCCCGCATGAAACCCAGCGCTCTGTTGCTCAACACCAGCCGAGCTGAGCTGATCGAGCCCGGCGCGCTGCTGGGTGCTTTGCAACAGGGCCGGCCCGGGTTCGCCGCGGTGGATGTGTTTGAACAGGAGCCCCTGCCCTCGACCGATCCCCTGCTGCAACTGCCCAATGTGGTGGCCACACCCCATCTGGGGTATGTTGAGCAAAAGGGCTATGAGTTGTATTTCTCGGCAGCCTTGCGCAATGTGCTGGCATTTGTTGCGCAAGATAGGGCCTGAATGGTGTCAACACGTAAGAATATGATGGGTCATGCCCCTGCATTTATATTCCCGGGTCCAAACACTGATCCTTGCCATCCTTGGTGCAGGACTGTTCCAGCTCTTTAGCTTACCGCTGCCCTTTCTCTTCGGGCCCATGACGGCCTGCTTGTTGGTCGCATTGGCTGGGGTAAGACTCAAGGCGATGGGTACCGTTTCGACAGCGGCTCGAACCGTTCTGGGCGTCGCTATCGGTGCCTCCATCACGCCAGAGATCTTGGGTCGCGTTCCGCAATTGTTTGGTAGCGTGGTCTTGGTGCCTGTTTATGTGGTCCTGATCGGGATCGTGGGGGTTCCTTTTTTTCGCCGTCTTGGCTACGACCCTGCCACCGCTTGGTATGCGGCCATGCCCGGCGGGCTGCCTGACATGGTGGCTTTCGGTAAAGAGGCTGGTGCAGATGCCCGGGCACTGGCGCTCATACACGCGACTCGGATGGTGATTATTGTGACTGTGGCACCGATCATCCTGACTTTCTTGTATGGCGCCAGTCTCACGGGTACGCTCGGTGAGCCTGCGCGCGATCTGCCCCCCGTCGAGCTGGGATTGATGGCGGCAGCGGCTGTGATTGGCTGGAAGGGCGGCGAAAGGATGGGGCTTTTGGGGGCCTCGATCCTGGGGCCCATGATCGTGACCGCTGCGCTTTCATTGGGTGGGTTTATCCATTCTCGACCACCGGTCGAGGCCATTGTGGTCGCACAGGTCTTCATCGGCTTGGGCATTGGTGTGCAGTACGTGGGCGTGACGCTGGGAGAATTGCGCAGCTTCATCCTCTCTGGTATCGCTTTTGTCATCATCTTGGCGCTGCTCGCGGCGATATTCACCGAAATCGTAACGTTGTCGGGCTTGGCCAAGCCTGTGGAGGGTTTTTTGGCGTTTGCGCCAGGTGGACAGGCTGAGATGACTGTGCTGGCGTTGGCCTCTGGCGCAGACCTGGGTTTTGTGATCTTGCATCACTTGACACGGGTTGTCATGGTGATCATGGGTGCTCCAGTCGCAGCGCGTTGGGCCGGTCTCACGAAGTCTGGTGACTGATCTGCAAATAGATCAACAGTGCCTTTGCAGTCCGATAACCCGTGATTGGGTACGGATGAAACTCAGCGGGTCGGCGGTACCAGGATCGTCGGCCGAGCTTCCGTGAGTGTTTCCGGGTAGTCGCGGCTGAAGTGCAGACCGCGGCTCTCATGGCGCATGAGGGCGCTCATCACGATCAGGTCGGCCACTTGCACCAAATTGCGCAGCTCCAGCAGGTCGCGCGTGACGTGGAACTGGCGGTAGAACTCTTGGATTTCTTGCTGCAGCAGGTTGATGCGGTGTGCGGCGCGTTCCAAACGTTTGTTGGTGCGCACGATGCCCACGTAGTCCCACATGAAGCGGCGCAGCTCGTCCCAGTTGTGTGAGATCACCACCATTTCGTCGGCGTCGGTCACGCGGCTGTCGTCCCACGTGGGCATGACGGGGGCGGGCTGTTTGGGGCTGGCTTGAATGGCTTGAACCGCGCCACGCGCAAACACCATGCATTCCACCAAGGAGTTGCTGGCCAAGCGGTTGGCGCCGTGCAAGCCGGTGCAGGTGGTCTCACCCACCGCGTACAGGCCCGGCACATCGGTGCGGCCGTGCAGGTCGGTGACCACACCACCACAGGTGTAGTGCGCCGCGGGCACCACGGGGATGGGCTCGCGGGTGATGTCGATGCCCAGCTCCTGGCAACGCGCCAAGATGTTGGGGAAGTGTTCTTGGATGAAGGCCGGGCTTTGGTGCGAGATGTCCAGGTGCACACAGTCCAGGCCGTGTTTTTTCATCTCAAAGTCGATGGCGCGCGCGACCACGTCGCGCGGTGCGAGTTCGGCGCGTGGGTCGTGGTCGGGCATGAAGCGGTGGCTGCCCAAATGCGGCGGCAACAACAAGCGACCGCCTTCGCCGCGCACGGCTTCGGTGATCAGGAAGTTTTTGACGTGCGGGTGGTACAGGCACGTGGGGTGGAACTGGATGAACTCCATGTTCGCCACACGGCAGCCCGCGCGCCACGCCGAGGCGATGCCATCGCCCGTGGCGGTGTCGGGGTTGGTGGTGTAGAGGTAGACCTTGCCCGCGCCGCCGGTGGCCAAGATGGTGTGGCTGGCGCTGAAGGTTTCCACCTCGTCGCGGTCAACGTCCAATACGTAGGCGCCACGGCAGCTTGCGGTTGTTTGGGGGGTGGCGCCGGGCAGTTTGTGGCTGGTGATCAGGTCGACCAACATGTGGTTCTCGAAAAACACGATGTTGGGTGTGGCCCGGGCTTGGGCGCTGAGGGTGGTTTGCACCGCGGCACCCGTGGCATCGGTCACGTGCACGATGCGCCGGTGGCTGTGGCCACCTTCGCGCGTCAGGTGCAGCTCGCCGTTTTCGGTGGAGAAGGGCACGCCCATCTCGCGCAGCCAAGCGATGGCCGAGGGGGCGTTTTCCACGGTGAAGCGCGTGGCATCCAAGTCGCACAGGCCCGCACCGGCCACCAAGGTGTCGTCCACGTGCGAGGCGTAGCTGTCGCCTTCGGCCAGCACGGCGGCAATGCCACCTTGGGCCCAATTGCTCGACCCATCGGAGATGCCGCGCTTGGTGATGACGGCCACGCGGTGCGTGGGCGCCAAGTGCAACGCGGCGGTCAGGCCGGCCAAGCCGCTGCCGATGATCAAAACATCAAAGTGGTGTTGGCGCATGCAGGCCTGCAGGTGAGGGGATCACTGAGGGGTGTAAGACAGTCGCACGTAGATGGGTGCGAAGGCTTCGGCTTGGGTGAGTTCGATCAGCGTTTCTTTGGCCAGTTCGAGCATGGCGATGAAGGTCACGACCAAGACCGCACTGCCTTGGCTGGGGTCAAACAGCTCACCGAACTCAACGAACTTTCGGCCTTGTAACTGCCGCAGCACGATGCTCATGTGTTCGCGCACCGAGAGCTCTTCGCGGCTGATTTTGTGGTGTTGGACCAGCTTGGCGCGGGACAGAATGTCGCGCCAAGCACTTTGCAAATCCAACACGTGCACATCGGGGAAGCGCGGCACCAAGGCCTGCTCCACAAACACCTGGGCACGCAAAAAATCGCGCCCAAATTGGGGCAACTCGTTGAGGTGTTGGGCGGCGAGCTTCATTTGCTCGTATTCGAGCAAGCGGCGCACCAGTTCGGCGCGTGGGTCTTCGGCTTCTTCGCCCTCGGCCACGCGCTTGGGTGGCAAGAGCATGCGCGACTTGATCTCGATGAGCATGGCCGCCATGAGCAGGTATTCGGCGGCCAGCTCCAAATTTTGTGCTCGGATCTCGTCCACGTAGCTCAGGTACTGGCGCGTCACCGCGGCCATGGGGATGTCCAAGATGTTGAAGTTTTGCTTGCGGATCAGGTAGAGCAGCAAGTCCAGCGGGCCTTCAAACGCCTCCAGAAACACCTGCAGTGCGTCGGGCGGGATGTACAAATCCCGCGGCATGGAGAACAGCGGCTCACCGTAGAGCCTGGCCACGGCGACGTGGTCGACCACCGCGGGCAGCACCGCGTCCAAGCCCTCGGGGGCTTGCTCGAGTTCGGGCGACTCGGTGCTCATGGTTTGTGCCAGGCTCAGGCCTTGGTTTGGTACACGTAGGGCTGCTGGGGCACGCGCGCGGCGTTGGCATTGGCCTGGAACTGGGCGTCCATACCGCTGTCCCACAGCAAAGCACGGCCTTGGCGTTGCTCGGCCTCTAGTTGGGGATTCTTTTCCTTGAGCTGGGCCAAGAATTGGGTGGCGTCAGAGGTGTAGTGCGGGCGGGCAAAAGGGAACATGGCGAGCCTGTGGGGGAAAAAGACCCATTTTAAGGGTTCAGGGGTTCGACCGATCGGCTGTCCCAGTTGAGCACCGTCTCGCGCACCCGCATACCGGGCGCGAGGTCGGCGAACTCTTGCCGAATGACGTCGGCGGCAAAACGCGCCAAAAAGCGCGATTTCAGCTCGGCGCGCGCCTTGTCCACGCCGATGTTTTCGTACGGCACCGACGACATCAGCAAAAAACCGTCTTGGGGGATGCGCCCGGCGGCCATGTTGCTGCGGATGATACCGGCGGCTTTGCGGATGGGGTCGGCCAAGTCGGGGCTGTAGGGGCCAATAATGAGCGCCAAATTGGGCAGGTGCAGCCAATCGAAGCCCCGACCCACACAAATCATCCACTCCCGGTGTTCGATGTCCAAGCTGCGCTCGCGTTGGCGCAAGGCGGCGATGTGTCGCCAATTGCCTTCCAACAAAGGCAGCAGGTCGGCGCGCATTTGGCTGGGCATGTCGGGCAGCAGGGTTTGCAGCCTTGCGGGCAATTCGCCCAACTCGGCTTCGCTGAGTTGGGCCATATTCAGTGTCTGCTGGTCGGTGCCGTGCACGACCAGGGCTTCTTTGTCGGTCTCAAAACCGCATACCAAGGGGTAAACGGTTTGGTGCTGTCGGCCGAACAGTTGACTCACCTCGTCTCGTATCCCGAAGGTGTGTGCCTTGGCGTCGTCGGTTCGGTAATGAAAACCCGCGCAGCCCCGCCGCTCGTCGCCTTGGGAGAAGTGGTAGGTGATGACCATCAGGGCTTGGCGGCCCTGTTGTGTGGCCTTGTTCACCGCACCCAGCAAGACCTCGCCCAAGTGCGGCCAGCCCAAATGGAAAATGCCGCCCAAGTTCCGAAAAGGCTGGATGATGCCGCGCGGCGTTTGGGTGGCGATGGGGATGTTGATCCGCCCATCCATGCACTTCATCACCATGATCGCGGTGGGGTGCTGGGCGTTGTAGCGCTGGCGTGCCAGCCAAGCCTCTGGGCTGGCGAAGTCTTGGGCATGCCGTCGCGCCAAGTTGAACAACCAATCGATGCGGTCTTGAAGCGGTTGGTCCAAGGGCGCCATGGTTCAATCCTCCAGATCGATGTGTTGGGCGAAACCACTGCGCTCCACCAAGGAGCGGGGTTGTGGGTTGAGCCCGAGCAAGACCAAGCGGCCTTCCCGTTTGCTCAGGCTGCGTTGCAACTGTTCCAGCGCGTCGAGCCCTGTGGTGTCCAAAGAAATGAGTTGACGCACGTCCAAGCGCACCACCAGACCCGGTGATGCGGCGTCGGCCGCGCGTTGCAAGGCGTCTAGCTTGGCCACCGCACCAAAAAACAGCGCGCCGTACAAGCGACCTTCCACGCGCTGCTCGCTGTGGGCATCGATGTCGGCCGTGAACAAGCTGCTTTGGCGGCGCACGAACAAGACAATCGCCAACACCAAGCCCAGCTCCACCGCCACCGTTAGGTCAAACACAATGGTCACCGCAAAGGTCGACACCATCATCAAACGGTAATGGCTGCTGAACTGTTTGAGGCGTGCAAATTCGCGCCACTCGCCCATGTTCCATGCCACGAACAACAACACCCCGGCGAGCACCGCCAGCGGGATGTGCATGGCCAGGGGCGCGGCCAGCAAGACCACGGCGGCCAAGGTGCCGGCGTGCACGATACCGGCGATGGGCGACACCGCACCGGCGCGGATGTTGGTCACCGTGCGCGCGATGGTGCCGGTGGCGGGCATGCCGCCAAAAAACGGCACCACCGTGTTGGCGATGCCTTGGGCCATGAGCTCTTGGTTGGGGTCGTGTTTGGGGGTGTCGCTGAGCTGGTCGGCCACACGGGCGCACAAGAGCGACTCGATCGCGCCCAGCAGAGCAATCGTCAAGGTGGGCACCACCAAGAGCTTGACCGTTTCCCACGAAAACGCGGGCAGTTCGAACACGGGCAAGCCTTGCGGAATGCCACCAAAGCGCGAACCGATGGTCTCCACGGGCAGGCTCAGGTACCAAGCCAGAAGGGACAAGCTGACCAAGGCGATCACCGGTGCCGGCACCCGCGACGTGGCTTTGAGCGCGCTGATGCTCTGGATGTTGTCGAGCTGGCGGCGAAACTGCGAGTCCACCGCCCACAAGCGCGGCCAGATGAACAGGCCCAGCACGCACACCATCGCCAAGCCAAAAGCGTAGGGGTTGAAGCTGCCGATGGCGCCTGAGAGTGTGCCGATTTGGCTGAAAAAGTCGGCTGGCATTTTCTCGACCTGCAGGCCCATGACATCGCGCAGCTGCGACAGACCGATCAGCACCGCAATGCCGTTGGTAAACCCAATCACCACGCTCACGGGCACGTAGCGCACCAAGGTGCCCAAGCGCAGCCAGCCCAGCAAAAACAGCAGCACGCCCGCGCTGACGGTGGAAATGAGCAGGTTGGCCAAGCCGTAGCGCTCGACGATGCCGTAGACGATGACGATGAAGGCGCCCGCTGGGCCGCCGATTTGCACTGAGGTACCGCCCAGGGCCGAAATCAAAAAGCCCGCGATGATGGCCGTCCACAAACCCGCTTCGGGCTTGAGACCGCTGGCGATGGCAAACGCCATGGCCAAGGGCAAGGCCACGATGCCCACCGTGGCACCGGCCCCGAAGTCGAGGGCGAAATTGTGTCGGTTGTAACCCTTGAGGTCTTGCAGCAGACGGGGGCGAAAAGGTGCGAGAGACGGTAGACCGGGCAACATGCCAAAGATGTTACTCCTCGGCCGTCTAGGGTTTTTACGGGGTTGCGCCTCAGTGGATGCGCATGCCGGGCTTGGCGCCGGGCCAAGGGTGCAGCACGTAAATGCCCGCATCCGTTTGCTCATCGGCGTGGCTGGCGGCCAGCACCATGCCCTCAGACACACCGAACTTCATCTTGCGCGGGGCCAAGTTGGCCACCACTACGGTGAGCTTGCCTTTGAGGTCTTCGGGCTTGTACATGCTGGCCACGCCCGAGAACACGTTGCGTGTTTTGTCTTCGCCCACGTCGAGCGTGAGGCGCAGCAATTTGGTCGAGCCTTCGACCGCTTCGCAGTTCACGATCTGCGCGATGCGCAAATCGACTTTGGCGAAGTCGTCGATCGAGATGGCGGGGGCGATGGCCTCGCCGCCAGGGATGAGCGCGGGGACGACGGGCTCGGGCACTGCAAACAGCGATTCGAGTTGTTCTGTGGTGACGCGTTGCATCAGGTGTTGGTAGGGGTTGATGGTGTGGCCCGCACCCAGCAGCTGTTGCGCTTGGGCAAAGGTGAAGGGCGCCACGTTCAAGAAGGCCTCGACCTGCGCTGCCAAGGCCGGCAGCACGGGTTTGAGTTGCAGGCTGAGCAAGCGGAAGGCTTCGATGCAGGTGGTGCACACGTCGTGCAAGCGGGCGTCTTGACCGGCTTGTTTGGCCAAGTCCCACGGTTTGTTTTGGTCCAC
>JACCDH010671958.1_pt1 | contig 61719 bp, 53 predicted proteins | sample 7442481 | NCBI WGS metagenome assembly JACCDH01 (sample SAMN15323433, study PRJNA562643) | freshwater metagenome | isolation source: river surface water | place: USA:Blue River Watershed | collected 2017-08-15
CCATTAATTCGTAATTGTTCATTACTTGAATTTTTTGGTTAAATAATTGGTTTTTCCCAGTGGACACTCTTTACCAGAGCGAATCAGCCAAAACTGATTTGGGAGGGCAAAGGTAGGCAATTATTGTTGATTTTCAGCCATTTTTAGGGTAAAAATAAGGGCTACGGGGAAATGATCGCTATAGCCGCCATTATATTGACTCCCATTGTAGGTCCTTTTGGGGTATCCTGCATACCTTCCATTGGTTTCTACTAAGGCTTGTTTATTATAAACTATTGATTTATAGTTATTTAGAAGAAAATTGGTTGTCATTTCCCTCTTCTTTTCCTTCCATTCTCTACAAAGCAAAATTTGATCAAATAAGTTCCAGGCATCATTATATGCCAAGCTCCCGATACCCTTTTTATACATTTTCAAAAATGGATTCTCCATTGCCAAGTTGGTTATGCTTTTATTGGTAGGATTGTCATTAAAATCACCCATCACAATAAATTTTGCCAAAGGATCTGAATGATGAACACTATCCATGATTTTCTTACAAACACTACTTGCCCATATTCGCTTACTAGCAGATCTTTTTTCTCCCCCCAATCTGCTTGGCCAATGATTTACTAAAATATGCACCCACTCATTCATCAAGCGTCCCTTAACGTACAATATGTCCCTGGTGGCATAAGTGGTAAAGTGCGATTCATCGGTTAAAGTGAATATTTTGTTTTGATAGGGTTTGAATTGCGCCGGATTGTATAGGAGTGCAACATCTACGCCCCTTGGGTCTTTTGAATCAAAATGAATAAATTGATAATGGTATTTGCGTAGCAGTTGACTTGTGATTAACTTATTAAGCACCAACTTGTTTTCTATTTCTGCCAAACCCAGTAAAGCTATCCCATTCACATTTTCAATTACACCAAGGGAATAAATTACATTGGCTAAACGAGCAGCCTTGTTTTCAAAAACAGATTGCGTATATTTTTTTTCGGCATTAGGCAGAAAATCTTCGTCTGCAACATTGATTTGATTGGTGGTGTCATAAAAATTTTCGCAATTATAAAATCCAATGATCAGTTGCTGTTGTTTATGATGTATTTGTGTAGATCCATTAATGGAGAATAAGAAAAGTAGTAAATAAGGGAGTGGGGTATGTGTATGGGTCATTTATTTTTTACAACAAGATTATTGAATCCCTATACTTGGAGATGCGTATTTTCCGACATTATTTTGCTAATAATATCGCACATATTTGAAGCTTAAAATTTCAAATGCGATTAAGATTAGTATATATTTCAATGATTTATTTATTATGCGCGAAACAGGCAAAATCCCAAAATGCAGGCGAGTCAATCGTACAAGATGATGAAATTGTTGAACAGGCGAATGCCGAATGGATACCTACTTTATTAAATGCTAGCGCGAATCCATTGTTTAATTTTGTGATGTACAATGGTCGGATATTTTCATGGAATATAAGAGGATCTGCTGTAGCTAAAAAAATAGTGGATGGGATTGACTGGCAGTCAAATATTGGTCAGTGGAGTGGAGATCATCTTTTTACAGGCATCAATTTTGCATTTAAAACAAAGGAAGTAGCCATCAATAGGGTTCATTCCAATAATGGATATTGGGGATATCCAATGACACATTTGATCAGTTCTGAGAGTGTAGAAGAAAAAAAATCAATCACCGTGATTAGCGCTTTTTCCAATACAATGAACACAAGTAATAGAAAGGCTGTTTCGTTGCTTCTTAAAACTGGCCTTCGGCCAGACAATTTTTCATTGAACACTGCAATTAAAATTGAAGACGCACCCAATGGAATTTTGCCAAATGGATTTATGCAGTCTTTGAATGTATTATTAAGTATAGATAAAAAATTGAAGTTGAATTCCAGTATTGGTGTTTCAGTAATTTGGAATAATACCAATCAAGGTAGGGCAGCCACTTCTTCCAAAGAAGCTATTGAACTCAGTCAGCAACGTGCCTATAGCCCTAATTGGGGTTGGTATCATCAACGCCCCTATTTTCCTAGCACCAGACAAGTGAATGTGCCTATTATTAGTTTTAGGTTCCAAAAATTTTGGAAGGATAAATCTTTTTTACAAATTAATAACGGGTTCATTGTTGGAAAGGAATCAAGGTCAAATTTAACATGGACCAATAGCGCCGATCCTAGACCGGATTACTATAAATATTTACCTAGCTATATTACAGACCTTACTTTACAAAAGCAACTTAGTGACTGGTTTTATCAACACCCTGAGGATTTGCAAATCAAATTTGATCAGCTAGAAAACATCAATAAGGCCTCTAAGGACAAACGTTCTTTTTATGTAGTGAATCAAGAAAATACTGCTTTAAGCATGTGGCATGGAACTGTCTTTTTTTCAAGTGTATTGCAGCAAAAAGCGCGTATTCAAGCAGGAATGCAATATTCATTTGATCAAATGCATTTTTACAATACATTAAAGGATTTGTTGGGTGGCGCCTACTTTTATAATTACAATAATTGGATGAATGACGATTCTTTAGCTTTAAGTTTTCAGCAGGATATACACGACCCCAATAAAAAAATTAAACAAGGGGAAAAATGGGGAGCAGATTATAGTATGCGCTCCTTTAAAATTAGTCCTTGGGTCCAAATTCAAAAACAAGGCCCAGTTATTGAAACGGCTATCGCACTAAAATATGGATTGGAAGGAATGGAGCGGATTGGTTATAATCAAAATGGATTGTATCACAATTCTAAAGGCAGAAGTGAATTTCAAAATTTCTCCACAACAGAGCTGAAAGCACAGCTACTTTATAAAATAAATGGACGTAATTACCTTAGAGGCATTGTTTTTGGACAATGGTCCGCACCCAATTACCAAAATATTTTCATTGATCCGGATGTTAATGCTTATGGCACACCCTATAGGCTGCAAGAAAAAAAATGGGGAGCCGATATTAGTTTTTTTTACCGGGCACCTAATTTGAAGTCTTCGTTAAGTATTTATCAAAATGAATCGAATAATGAAACAGAGAACAGAATGTTTTTTCATGACGCCTATGCACTTTTTGTATATGGAACTGTCGGCAATATCAATAGTATTCAAAGAGGCGTAGAGTGGGTAATTGAAAGTAGTGTGCTACAAAATATTAAAATCAATTATGCGGCTACTTTTTCCAATAGCTTTTATTTGAACAATCCTAATTACCAATATTTAGATGTCAATAATTTGCAAATTAAAGAGGCTGGACTTTTGCAGTTAAGCGCAATGCCAAAATCCAATGGGCCAATCATGGTCAATGCAATTACTTTTATTTACCAGCCGGTTTATGGGTATTCTTTTGGTTTGACCACTCTTTATGGACAAGAACGACCAGTTTCCCTGAATTTATTTAGGCGTAGTGAATGGGTGAGGCAAAATGTAGATCCAATTACTTGGGAGCAAATTAAACGAGTGACAATTTTGGAAGACCAATTTGTGATGAATGCTTTTGCTTCCAGGTTCTTTCAATTAAAATCAAAAATATCGAATAAAATATATCGGTGGAATGCAAGCATAAGCGCTAGGAACCTGCTTAATGCCCTGGTCCCAGTAATCGCATATGAACAAACCAGGTTTGATTTTATTCGATTTAATAAGGAAAAATTTCCCATCAAGTATTTGATGGATGCAGGTGCGTCTTACGCTTTGCGAATTCAATTACAAATTCAATAAATAACATGAAAAACAAATCTTGGTTGTTGGGATTTATCCCCTTAGGCGCTTTGTATTTTTTACTTATGCCAGCATGCTTTAAAAAAACAGCGAATGCAGCCACCAAAAATAATTTTGGTGATTCGATTACTTCTATAAAAAGTGTAAGAAAAATGCACAATATGGGAATGACCGAATATATCGCAGAACCTATTTTTATTCAAGGAGTGGTGGTGGCGAATGACGAACATGACAATATTTACAAATCCTTATATATCCAAGATAAAACTGGGGGGATTGTTTTGGTATTGGATGGCCAGTCATTGTATCAAACCTATCCCATTGGCAGTTTGTTAAAAATCAAAACACAACATCTTTATTTAACGGATTATAGAAGGATGGTTCAATTGGTTGCATCCGTAGATTCAAGTTCTGGTGTCTTAGTTACTTCAGGAATTCCAACTCCCTTATTCCCAAAATATATTCAAGTGGTTGCCGATAATGAGCCCATCTTTCCCTTAATGGTGAATTTTAAAAACTTATCGGACACTTTGCAAGGAAGACTTATACAAATTAGTGCAGTAGAATTTAGCGCCGCAGATACTGGAAAAACATATGCCGATAAAAAAAATAAAACCGGATTAAGTAGAAGTTTAAAATTTTGTACTGGGGGGACCATTTACTTAAGGACAAGTGGGTATGCAGATTTTGCTGGCGCAATTACTCCTTCAGGGAATGGAATTGTGATGGGTGTTTACTCGGTTTACAACAATGAAAAGCAGTTAATTTTAAGAGACACAAATGACATTTTGTTAACTTCCAAGCGCTGTACAGGGGCTGCTTGGCTGCAAAATTTACCCCAAAACAACCCCCGGCAGCCTAATTAGTTGCCAGCTTGTCAGTAATATGCTTTTGGTACCCTTATTGCTATAATGGAATCAAATAGAAATATTATGCAAAAAGGTCAAATACGCGTTCAGACAGAGAACATTTTTCCGATCATTAAAAAGTTTCTTTACAGTGATCATGAGATTTTTTTACGTGAATTAGTGAGCAATGCAGTGGATGCAGCGCAGAAACTAAAAACCTTACATGGTAAAGGGGAAGCTAAAGGCAATTTGGGTGAATTAAAGGTTGAAGTGGTATTGGATGCGAAAGAAAAAACCATTTCAATTATTGACAATGGAGTGGGAATGTCTGGTGAAGAAGTGGACAAATACATTAACCAAGTAGCGTTTAGTGGCGCAGAAGAATTTGTAAACAAATACAAGGACGCCAGTATTATCGGGCATTTTGGTTTAGGTTTTTATAGCGCTTTTATGGTTAGTCATAAAGTGGATATTTATTCAAAAAGCCATACGGAGGCACCAGGGGTATTTTGGAGCTGCGATGGTAGCACTGAATATGAACTATACGAAGTAGATTATAGCAACAGAGGAACCAAAATTGTGTTGCATATCAATGACGAGAGTGCTGAGTTCTTGGATCCATTTAGAGTAAAAGGAATATTAGAACGTTTTTGTAAGTTCCTGCCTATTGAAATTTATTTTACCGATGCGAATGCAGTAAAATCTGAAGAAAAAAATAATAAGAAGGAAGGGGAAGTTGAAGATGCAATAGAACTTGCTAAGCCCATCAACAATACCAATCCCTTGTGGGTGCGTAAACCCGCCGAATTGACTAAAGATGATTACGAAAACTTTTATAAGGAATTGTATCCATTTGGGGAAACACCTTTGTTTTGGATTCATTTAAATGTGGACTATCCATTTAATTTAACAGGGATACTTTATTTCCCAAAAATTAAACAAAGCTTTGAGATACAAAAGGATAAAATTCAATTGTATTGCAACCAGGTTTTTGTTACAGACGAAGTAAAGGATATCGTACCTGAGTTTTTAATGTTATTGCATGGAGTCATTGATAGTCCGGACATTCCTTTAAATGTGAGCCGTAGTTATTTGCAAGGGGATCCCAACGTTAAAAAAATTAATGCCCATATCACAAAGAAAGTGGCGGATAAATTAGAAGAGATTTTCAATACAGACCGTAAGTCCTTTGAGGATAAATGGGAAAGCTTAGGGTTATTTGTGAAATATGGAATGATTACAGATGATAAGTTTTTAGAAAAAGGGAATAAATTTTTGATACTAGAAGATGCTGTTGAAAAGGGGAAATTCTATACCCTTGATGAGTATAAATCCACAACCGAAGCGTTACAAAAAAATAAGGAAGGTAAACAGGTATTACTGTACACGACGAACCCAGTTCAACAGGATGCATTTATTCAGGCGGCCCATACGAAAGGGTATAAGGTTGTGAAATTAGAAACCATGGTGGATGCAGCTTTTATTAATAATGTTGAAATGAAATGGGAGGGTGTTCAGTTTGTACGCGTTGATGCGGATGTAGTAGATAATTTAATTGACAAGCAAGAAAATGTAGATTCTGTTTTAAGTAAAGAAGAAGTTGAGCTAGCCAAGAAATTATTTGATTTCCAAGTGCCAGCAATTACATTAACCGTGGAGGTAAAAGGGTTAAGCGCAGAAGCGGCCCCTGTTATTGCAACTCGTCCAGAATTTATGCGTCGTATGAAGGATATGGCCAGTATGAGTGGCGGAGGAATGACTGCATTTTATGCTCAAATGCCTGACGAAGTACATTTAACCATTAACGGGAACCATCCAATTTACCAAGCTTTGTTAAAAGAAGCGGATGCAGATAAGCAACAAAAGCAAGCAAGGAATTTAGCTGACTTGGCTTTATTGTCTCAGGGATTATTAACAGGTGCTGAATTAACCAACTTTATTAATAGAAGTGTTGATTTGTTGAAATAACTTGAATTGTTGATACAAGTTGTTTTAATGAAATTGATAAGTGCCTCCATTGGGGGCACTTATTTTATGAGCTAGCTTTTATATCAATGACCTGCATTTGTACGGATTGATTTCCTTGCCACTCGTTTAATTGCAACTGAAATACCAGGTCAAAAGGTTTGCCTGATTTAATGATTTTCATATGTTCTGGCATATTGTATCCAATGCCTCTAACATTTGTTTTTCCTTGAGTTACATTAAAACTAATATGTTGTTCTTTGACCAATTTGGTATAGCCTGTATCATAAACCTCTTTTGCGATAAAGATAGGACGCATGTTTTCAGGTCCAAAGGGTTCCATTTGTGCAATGATATTGTAAAATTGTAATCCAATGTCATCCAAAGATAGTAAAGCATTAATTGAAATTTCGGGAGTCAATTGTTCTTCAGTAATGCGCTCGGCAACGGCCGCTTCAAAAGCAATTTTAAAATCTGCTAAGGCATCCACTGACATGGTCATACCAGCTGCTGCAAAATGCCCGCCATAACCCAATAAATGTTCACGACAAGCATGCAAAGCTTCGTATAAATTAAATCCATTAACACTTCTCGCACTTCCCGTAATTACATCGCCACTTTGAGTCAATACAATGGTTGGCTTATAGTATTTTTCAATTAATCTACTGGCTACAATACCCACCACTCCTTTATGCCAATGTGATTGAAAAACTACAGAAGATTTTTTTGAACTGTGTAATGGGTCATTTTCAATTTGTGCCAATGCCTCCTCCGTTATAGTAGTGTCTGCTTCTCTTCGGTCTAGATTGTCTTGTTGTAAAATTGACCCAAAAGCTAATGCCTTTTCATAATCCTGTTCGATAAAAAGTTGTACCGCTTTTTTTGCATCATCCATTCTTCCGGCAGCATTAATTCTTGGAGCCACTGCAAAAACCAAATTGGTAATGCGCATTGCGCCTGTTTGTTTAGCCAATTCCATTAATGCTTTTAATCCTGGGGAAGGGTTTTCATTTACTTTTTGAACACCAAAAAATGCAAGGGTCCTATTTTCATCGGTGATAGGCACAATATCAGCTGCAATGGCAGTAGCGACTAAATCTAAATATTGTAAATAGGATTCAGCAGGAAGTTGGTGTTCTTCAGCAAGCGCCGTTATTAATTTAAATACCACTCCACATCCACAAAGCTCTTTATAAGGATACGTACAGTCTATTTGCTTTGCATTTAAAATAGCAACAGCTGGTGGAAGTAGGGGATCGGGCAAATGATGATCACAAATAATAAAGTCTATGCCTAGTTCCTTGGCATAAGCAATTAGGTCTGTGGACTTAATTCCGCAATCCACTGAAATAATTAAATCAAATTCATTTTCTTTTGCAAAATCAATGCCTATTTTAGAAACGCCATATCCTTCTTTGTATCTATGGGGTATATAGTAATCAATGTTTTGGGATAACTGTTTTAAAAACTGGTATAAAGTGGCAACCGAAGTGGTTCCGTCAACGTCGTAGTCCCCAAATACCAATATTTTTTGATTTTTTTGAATGGCTACATTAATGCGGTCAACAGCTTTACGCATATCCTTCATTAACCAAGGACTATGTAAATGTTCAAGTTGGGGTCTAAAAAATTTTTTTGCGGCTTCAAAGTCAGTGATGCCTCTTTGCACTAACAGCGCGCAAAGTATGGGATGTATTTTAAGCGCGTCCTGAAGTGCACGTGTATTGTTGCTATCGGTTGATATGAGGTTCCATCTTTTTTCCATTAGTAAGCTCGGTCGGTTGTGTATCTTACTAATTCTTCCAACGCTGCCCTTGATGGAGTATCTGGGAAGCTATGTAAAATATCAAGTGCTTTGTCTCGATATTCCATCATTTTTTGTGAAGCATATTCTATCCCCCCATATTGGATAACATTGTCTATAACAAATTTTACTTTTTTCTTATCGTTATTGTTATTTTTTACGATATCAATTATTTGGCTTTTTAAATTAGGGCTTACTTTTTGAAGTACATGAATTAAGGGTAGGGTTAATTTCTTTTCTTTAATATCATTCCCTGTTGGTTTTCCCACTGCAGCATCACCGTAATCGAATAGGTCGTCTTTTATTTGAAATGCCATACCCACCATTTCGCCAAACCTGCGCATTTTATTGATCACTTCCTCGTTTTTTGTAACCGAAGCTGCCCCTGCACCACAACTTGAGGACAATAAACTTGCAGTTTTGCCATTGATAATATCATAATAAATTGATTCGTCAAAGTTTAAATTCCTTGTCTTTTCAATTTGTAATAATTCCCCTTCACTCATTTTTTTTACCGCAGTAGAAAGAATGGTTAAAATTTCAAAATCTTTATTATCCAATGAAAGTAATAAACCCTTTGACAATAAATAATCACCCACCAAAACAGCAATTTTATTTTTCCATAATGCATTGATTGAAAACATACCCCTTCGTTCCAATGCATCATCAACAACATCATCATGTACCAAGGTGGCAGTATGTAATAATTCGACAAGGCTTGCTGCTCGGTAGGAGGCGTCGTTTATTTCACCATTTAATTTTGCGGATAACAAAACAAACATAGGGCGCATTTGCTTGCCTTTGCGCTTGACAATATATTGCATGATCCTGTCTAGCAAGGAGACCCTACTTTTTACTGCTTCTTTGAAATGTTTTTCAAAAAGAACCAGTTCTTCGCCAATCACCTCTTTTGCTAATTTCATTCGGCCTGCAATTTAATTTTAATTATTGAGCATATTGAAATGCAAGGCTCCAAAGTTTTGTAATGAGGATAATTTTAAATCAGCTGCCCCCCATTGTTCTGATTTAATGTCTTCTGCTGAAGGTACAACCACACAAGTCATTCTAGCTGCTTTTGCGGCAATCATGCCATAAAAGGAGTCTTCAAAACAAATACAGGCCAAGGGATTCGTATGCATGGCAGCGGCGCAATCGATATACACTTGTGGGTGTGGCTTTGCGTAAGGCAAGTGTTGTGCTGAACAGCTTGCATGTATATAACTCCTGATACCTAGTTTGTCCTTTACCCATTCAATTAATTCAATGGGAGAGGAAGTAGCCAACCCCATTTTAAAATCTTTTTGCAAGAAAAATTCAAATACATTTTCAACGCCTGGCATCAGGGTTGCTTCTTTATCAATTAAGCTTAAAGCTAGTTCAATGATTTTTTTTTCAACTATTTCGTTTTGACTCTGAGGCACATTAAATTGATGTAACCAATAGGCAACAAATTCCTTTGACCTTAAGCCAGTTGTGATTGCATATTGCTGTTGGTTTAGCTGAATACCGTACTGTCTAAAAATTTCTGTTGCAGCTTTGTTCCACAAAGGCTCGCTATTAATTAACAAACCATCAATATCAAAAATTACGGCCGACTTTTTCATTGGCTAAAGATACAATATTTGTACTATCTTGCATATCTAACAATTGATAACATAATGTCATTATTGGATCGATTAAAGAATATCAGAATTTTTCGCTCTATAATATATGGCCTTGTCGGATTGTTTACCTATCCCGGGCTTGCATTGTTTAACAAAATGCAAATTGAAGGCACCGAAAATTTGGCCGATTTGCCAAAAGAAAAAGTTTTATTTGTTAGTAATCATCAAACCTATTTTGGAGACGTAATTGCTTTTGTTCATATTTTTTGTGCGGTTAAATGGCGGAAGTTTAACAGGCTAGGGATTCCTTATTATTTACTTAATCCATTCACAAACCTTTATTTTGTAGCAGCGGAAGAAACAATGAACAACAATTGGCTTTCTCGTCTCTTTAAGTTAGGGGGTGCTTTAACAGTAAAAAGAACTTGGAGAGCGGAGGGAATGGATGTAAAACGCGATCGCGATTTGGTGGATACGCAAAAAATTGATCAGGCTTTGGAAAAAAGTTGGGTGATAACTTTTCCGCAAGGAACCACAAAGCCATTTGCCCCAGGCAGAAAAGGAACAGCGCATATCATTAAAAATAATCGCCCAGTGGTTGTGCCAGTGGTAATAAATGGTTTTTGGAGAGCATTTACTAAAAAGGGACTCACCTTTAAAAAAGTGGGTACACCGCTATCCGTGCGATTTAAAGCCCCAATTAAGTTTGATGACAATGCAACTGTAGATGAAATACTATCTCAGGTGATGGAAGCGATTGAACAAAGTAAGGATTATATGCTTAAAGGGAAACACCATCAACTGCAAGCCCAACAAGAGAAAGTATAAATTATAAATTAAACTTGAGGGTATCCTCAGTCGTTCTTAAATAATGCTTTTAACTCCGTGGCGTCATCGGGCTTCATTTTGCCAGATAAAATTAATCTTAATTGACGGCGTCTTAACGCACCATCATAATATTTGATTTCTTCTTCCGATTCGGCAATTATTGCGGGAACTTGTTTAGGTCTTTTATTTTCATCTAAAGCTACAAAGGTGAAATATGCCTCATTGCTCATTACCCTTGTTTGGGTAATCATATTTTGATTCCACACTTTTAAATGAATTTCCATCGAAGTATTAAATGCACGTGTAACGATGGCTTCAATACAAATTACATTACCTAGTTTAATAGGGGTTTTGAAACTAATATTGTCTACAGATGCTGTCATGGCAGCGGAATTGCAATGTTTTGCAGCAGAAAGGTAGGCGGCAATGTCCATCCAATACATTAGCTTCCCACCCATTAAATCACCAAAGGTGTTTGTATCATTGGGTAATACCAATTCGTTCATTGTAATAAACGAATCTTTTGCTTTTCTGGCTTCCATAGTAAGTAATTATATATCAAAGATACAAATACTTACACAACACAATGTACTAGTTTTGATAAGTATGTTTCATCAACCTCTGCGCCATGTCCGGGACTGTCATTGACACTTAAGTGCATCCCATTAAACTGAACACCCCCAATAATTGGGTCCTCTAAGTGTCCTAATAAACAAGTGTCCAAATCATAATATTTTACATTGTCATGCGCCATGGCAAAATGCATTTTCGCACTCAATGCCAACCTGCTTTCTAACATGCCCCCCATCATGCAGGCAATTGAATGCTCGGCAGCAAGGTCTCCAATTTTTATGGCTTCTTGTATCCCTCCACTTTTTGAAAATTTAATATTAATTAAATGACATGCTTTATTTGAGAGTAGCTTTCTTGCATCATGGTGCGTGAATACCGATTCGTCGGCCATAATAGGAATAGGAGAAGCGGCACATAGAGCTGGAAGATAATCATCAAAATTTTTATGCATTGGTTGTTCACAAAACTCAATGTCAAAATTGGAAAGGCTTTTTAAAACAGGCAGCGCATCCTCTTTGGACCATCCTTGGTTGGCATCAATACGTAACTTGATATTTGTTCCTATTTTTTCTCTGATGCATTCAATTCGTTGAATATCTGTTGCAGGCGCTTTGCCTAGTTTAACTTTAATCATACTTACGCCTTGTTCCTTAAAACTAATGGCTTGTTCAGCCATTTTTTCAGGACTATCTATGCCAATGGTTAAGTCGGATTCTATTGCTTTTTGTTTCCCTCCTAAAAAAGCATATAATGGCAAATTAGCCGCTTTAGCTGCAATGTCATACAAGGCGATATCAAAGGCACTTTTAATGGTATAATTACCTGCAATGATTTGATCAAGCTCCACTAATCGTTCTGAAATCATTAGTGGGTTTTTGCCTTTCCAATAGGCCGCAAAATCCTTGGCATGATGGTAACAGCTTGTTTGCGTTTCGCCAACAATCATTGGGAAAGCCGAACATTCACCAAAACCTATAATTCCTTCGTTGGTATGAATTTTAATGAGCACATTTTGCGCAAAGTGCATTGTTCCCGTTGCAATGGTAAAAGGGACCATTGGAATTTTGAACATATAAATTTCGGTATGCGTAATTTTCATAGCAGATTTCCTTTATCCTGAATTAGGGATTAAAGGTACTCAAAACTGTTACAAAACACTTTTGCAACAGCCTTGTTATTTACTTGTTTAATTTCTTTGTGATTCCCTTTTAACAACCGATATTTGCCATACGAACTAATGTTAGCATGAATTTATCTTTCGACAATACCCAAAATGCATTTGCATACAAGAGCACCGCTGATTTAAAAAAAGCAAAATTTTTAATTAGTGTCATTCAAAATCCAATAATGGTTTCCTTGGCGACCAAGTTGACCCCCTTTTTAATGAAAATTGGTTTTCCAATGAATGGGCTTTTGCGCAATACCGTTTTCAAGCAATTTGTAGGGGGAGAAACATTGGAAGAGTCAGGCAGAACAGCTAAATTATTAGGATCTTACGGTGCGCAAGTTATTTTAGATTATGGGGTAGAAGCAAAAGAGGGTGAATCTAATTTTGACGATGTCACTTCCCATATCATTGAGGCAATAGATTTTGCATCAACACAAAATAACATTCCATTTATTAGTGTAAAAATTACAGGTATTGCCAGCCATATATTATTAGAACATTTAAATGAAGCGCCTAGACTAAGAAGCGGTATTCATGATAGTGAATCTGAAAATGCAGCTTGGGAAAGGGTTAGAGAAAGAATGTACGCGATTTGTGATGTGGCTCAAGAAAAAGGAGTGGGCATTTTAATTGACGCTGAAGAAACTTGGATTCAAGATCCGATAGATCGTTTAGCTATTGAATTAATGAAAGTGTATAATAAAGAAAAAGCAATTGTGTATAATACCTATCAATTGTATCGAAATGATCGGTTACACTTTTTGCAATTATCTCATCGCTTAGCAAAAGAAGGCGGTTTTATATTAGGTGCGAAATTAGTAAGGGGCGCCTACATGGAAAAAGAAAGAGAGCGTGCTCAAAAACTAGGTTATCCTTCACCCATTCATCAGGATAAAGCTGCTACTGATTTGGACTTTAATGTAGCTGCACAATATTGCTTAGACAATAAAGAAACCATTTCCTTATTATTAGCAAGTCATAATGAAGCTAGTAATTTAGCCATTGCGGCTGCTATGGAAAAATTACAATTGCCCAATAATTACGCACATATTCATTTTTCACAATTATATGGAATGGGGGATCATATCACTTTTAACATGGCAACGCATGGATATAATGTAAGTAAGTACCTGCCATTTGGTCCCATCAAAGAAGTTATCCCTTATTTAATGCGAAGAGCCGAGGAAAACAGCAGTGTCAATGGTCAAACAAATAAGGAGTTGGTCATGATCAAGGCCGAGCTAGCAAGAAGAAAGGCAAAATAGGGGGCAAAAAATTATTTTTCACAGCTTCTCCCCAACCTTTTAAAAAGTTTCCTACTTCACCCTCAATGGTTGTAAATTGCAGCATGCAACAATATTTGAATTTATTACAACACATTTTAGATCAAGGCACACAAAAAACCGATCGAACAGGCACAGGTACCAAAAGTTGTTTTGGCTATCAAATGCGCTTTAATTTGGCAGAAGGATTTCCTTTGGTAACGACTAAAAAAGTACACTTAAAAAGTATTATTTACGAGTTATTGTGGTTTTTAAAGGGAGATACCAATATCCAATACCTAAAAGAGAATGGCGTTCGAATCTGGGATGAGTGGGCTGATGTTAATGGAGATTTGGGCCCAGTGTATGGGAAGCAATGGAGAAGTTGGGAAGGTGCCAACGGAGTGGTGGTTGACCAAATTTCTGAATTAATTGATCAAATCAAAACAACACCCGATAGCAGACGTTTAATAGTTAGTGCATGGAATGTGGGTGATTTGAAAAAGATGGCTTTAATGCCCTGTCACAATATGTTTCAGTTTTATGTGGCGGAAGGAAAGTTAAGCTGTCAATTATACCAACGAAGTGCGGATGTTTTTTTAGGGGTGCCTTTTAATATTGCCTCCTATGCGCTTTTAACTATGATGATAGCGCAGGTTTGTGGATTGGAATATGGCGATTTTGTACATAGTTTCGGAGACGTTCATTTATACAATAATCATTTTGAGCAGGCACAATTGCAATTGTCTCGCAAACCATTTCCATTGCCAACAATGAAAATTAATCCAGATGTCAAAGACATTTTTTCTTTTCAGTTTGAGGATTTTACCTTAGAAAATTATGAATCTCATCCTGCGATTAAAGCACCAGTGGCTGTATAATATTAAATTGCTCCATTATGAATATTACCTTAGTAGTAGCAGCTTCTGAAAATAATGCCATTGGCAAGGACAATCAATTACTTTGGCACTTACCTAAGGATATGCGTTTTTTTAAAAATACTACCTGGGGACTACCTATTGTCATGGGACGAAAAACCTTCGAATCCATGGGTAGTAGATTATTACCTGGCAGGGTAAATATTATTTTAACACATCAAAAAGGATTGGCCATTGATGGCGCAATAGTGGTGAATACTTTAGAAGAGGCGATGGCTTTTGCAAAACATCAATTTTATAAAGAATTAATGGTAATTGGTGGCGGACAAATATATACTATGGCTTTACCCTTGGCCAATAAAGTTTGGTTGACAAGGGTGCATACAACTATTGAGGGTGATACTTTTTTCCCTTCCTTAAGCTCGGACTGGGAATTGAAATCGGTTGAAACAAATAGTGCAGACGAAAAACATATTTATAATTTTGATTTTGAATGTTGGCAAAGAAAATAACGTATGTATTCATCGCTAACATTATTAAGAAAGTATATTGAATATTTGTGGAAGGCATCTAATGGGCATGGGCATGGGGTGCATTCCCCTTTTGTTTTTTCATTTATAAAACTTGCCCTGAATAAAAAAGTAAGTCATCCTTTAGTAGCGACTATCGAACATCAGCGCCGTTTATTGGAAAGTAATAAAGAAAAAATTGAGGTATGGGATCAAGGGGCTGGCTCCAGACAAAACACACAAAATGAGAGAGCTATCCAACAAATAGCAAAAGCTGCATTAAAGCCTAAAAAGTATAGCCAATTATTGTACAAAATTGTAGCTTATTTCCAACCGGAAAATATAGTAGAAATGGGTACTTCGCTTGGCATTACTACCTGTTATTTATCCATTGCCAATAGTACTGCGCAGGTGGTGACGATGGAAGGGGCTCCTAATGTGGCCAATGTCGCAAAGGAGGTGTTTAAAACATTAGGGATTCAAAACATCAGGTTGATGGAGGGTAATTTTGATTCAAGCTTGCCGCAGTATTTAAGTAGTATTGATAAGCTAGGCCTTGCTTATGTAGATGGTAATCATCGGTATGAACCTACCTTACGTTACTTTGAATTATTGCTTCAAAAGACAACGGACGAAAGTGTTATTATTTTTGATGATATTCATTGGAGTGCAGAAATGGAAAAAGCATGGGAGGAAATAAAGAAACATCCATCTGTTACTTTAACCATTGATTTATTTTTTATTGGTTTGGTATTTAGGAGGAAAGCACAAAAAGAAAAAGAGCATTTTATCATTCGTTACTAAAAATATGGAATCTTGTTACCCATTGCATTATTAAATTCATTAACCAATATACCTGGATACCAACAGGAAGGTTTTGTGCGTGTGCATGAACAAGGGGATCAGGTAACTTCTGTAAGGTTGAATCCATTTAAAAAATTTGATGTTTCTGGGCATCCTTTTTTAAAGGAAGCGACACCAGTGCTTTGGAATAAACAAGGTTATTACTTACATGAACGACCCATGTTTGTGTTGGACCCATTGTGGCATGCTGGCGCTTATTATGTTCAAGAAGCAAGCAGTATGTTTATAGAGACAATTCTTGAAAAAATATTTCCCAATCCCAATGAACAAATCGTATTGGATTTATGTGCGGCGCCCGGGGGGAAATCAACATTATTGGCCAGTTATTTTAACAAAGGGTTAGTAGTAGCCAATGAGACAATAAAATCTCGTAATGCAATATTGGTGGAGAATTTAACGAAGTGGGGCAGCGACAGAGTAGTGGTAACTCAAAATGATCCTGCACATTTTAAAGCAATCCCTCATTTTTTTGATTTAATGGTGGTGGATGCGCCTTGTAGTGGAAGTGGCTTGTTTAGAAAAGACCCTGCTGCCATAAGTGAATGGAGTGAGGAGGCTGTATTACATTGTGCAACCAGGCAAAATAGAATTATCGAAGACAGTATCAATGCATTAAAAGAGGGAGGCTACTTAATTTATTCCACCTGCTCTTATTCCTTTGCGGAAAATGAAAGCATGATGGATATTATTGCTTCCCTCCCAGGTATGAAAAATATTTCATTGGAAATTCCAACATCATGGGGCATCGTAACAACGGAAAGTCCGGCAACCGCTTCAAAAGGATATCGTTTTTATCCTGATCAAATAAAAGGGGAAGGTTTTTTCGTTGCTGTATTTCAAAAACAAGTTTGTGAAAATGGGGGCTATTATGCATCGGATTTTAATTTCAATGAATTGACCAAAAAGGAGAAAGCTATTTTGGCTGACCAATATGCCATTTCAGCAAATCAAATATTGATTAATCACCAAGACAATATCATTGCCGTGCCAAACGATTTAATTGCACCGATTAAGGCATTGCTTAAAAATTTGTATGTCAAAAAAATGGGGATGACAATAGGCACATTAAAAGGCTTGGATTTAATTCCTGCGCATGCTTTAGCAATGAGTTGGAATAATTCATTGCCATTTGGAAGGCTTGCACTTGACCTACCCACTGCTTTACAATATCTCCGCCGTGCTGACCTCGTATTGGAGGGTCCTAAGGGTTGGCAGGGGGTCAGCTACCAAGATATTAGGCTGGGTTGGGCAAAGTTATTACCCAATAGGACCAATAATTATTATCCTACAGAATGGAGAATACTGAAATACTGATATTTACATATTAATAATTAAAGTAAAGTAATAAATTTTTACTTTTTATTCACATTCGCATTTTGTACCTTTGCAACATGTTTAGAAAATATATACTCTTATTGGTAGTCCTTTTTGGCTTATTGAACAGCAATGATTCTTTCGCAGCTTCGCAAAAGAAAGGGAAGTATGCAACCAGCGCTAGCAAAAAATCAAAATCTAAGGCTAAAAATAAGCGTTCTTCAAAAACGGTGGTAAAAGCGACTAAGAAAAAAGTAGTGGTAGATACCGCAAGTAAGGAAGCGGCCAAGGAAGCGGTGAAGGAAAACAATACAAAAACGACTGCGCCAAGACAAATGATTGCCGACAATAAGGAAAAATCAAGAATCGCCGACAGCACACGTAGAGCCTCTTTGATAAACATCAATAATAAGGAAGAAAAAGAAGGATATTTTGCTTCTTTCTTTGCATCACAAAAAAAACTAGCTTCTTTCCAAACATTGGAAGGAACTGCGGCGGTTTTCAAAAGCATTAGCGGATGGGACGATCAAAAATTTTATATTTTAACCAACCAATTACCTATTGGTACTATTGTTAGAATCACTACCCCTGAATTAAAAAGCATTTGTGCAAAAGTGATTAATAGTTTGCCAGAAGTGGGCAATGCGGTTCAATATCGTCTAAATGATGCAGCTGCTGCTATTTTAGGGATCTCTAACAAAACCTTCAAGGTTTCAATTACGTATTAATCCTGATTCATGAAGAATGTATTTTTTGTCCTTGTTTTCACAATGACCACGGTATTTATTGGTTGTGCTCAAAACAAGTCAAATCAAAATCAACCCACCACAATTAGTGCTAGTGAATTTCAATCAGCGATAGGTCAACAAGGGGTGCAGATATTAGATGTTAGAAATGCGGATGAGTATAAAAATGGGCATATAAAAAATGCATTGCAGGCCAACTGGAATAATCCAAAAGAGTTTCAAGATAGAGCCCAACATTTAGATAAATCCAAAACAGTATATATATACTGCCAAGTGGGCGGACGTAGTGCAGCTGCGCAGTCCTATTTAATTGAAAAAGGATACAAAGTCATTAATTTAGAAGGCGGATTGAGCAATTGGAAAATGAATAATTTACCAGTTGAGGGCAATTCAAGCATGGCTCAAATGGAGATTGCTGATTTTGAAAAAGTGATTAAAGGCAATGAGTTGGTCTTGGTTGAAATTGGTGCTACTTGGTGCCCACCCTGTGTAAAAATGCAACCTGTTATAGCTCAACTTAAACAACAGCAAGGCAATAAATTATATTTATTAAATGTGGATGGCGGTAACGATATGGAAGTGATGAAATATTTGCAATTTGAATCCTTGCCCACATTTATCGTTTATAAAAAAGGGGTAGAAGTTTGGCGAAAGCAAGGCATTGTTTCAATGCAGGATTTGGAAAAAGCTTTACAATAAATCTTAAAGCCTGCAATAATACATTGCTACTCGATTAGGGTTTACGATACCCTCTCAAAAAATCAACTACAGGCATTCTTTTCTTTCCTTCCCATTGAATATCGTTTAATGCTAAATAGCCGTCTTTACAAGCAAACTTCGCATACGTTTTCCCATCAGTAATAAAACTACCCAGGGGTTCCTTAGGTGTTTCCTTGCTTATTGAAGTGGAATATAGTTTTACAATCTTCCCATCCACTTTAGTAATCGCACCAGGGAAAGGGGCCAATCCACGTATATGATTGTGTATTTGTTGTACAGATAATTCCCAGTTAACTTCACAATCCTTGGTAAAAATTTTAGGGGCATGTTTAATGTCTGTGCCATTAATTTCATTTGCTATTACTTCGGTTTGAGGGACTGATTGAAGGCTACCTTCCAATAAGCCATTCAGTGTTTTTACCAATAAATGAGCCCCCACCATCATCATGGTATCATGCAACTCACCTGCCGTCATATTTTCGGTGATGGCAATGCGGTCCTGCAATAAAATATCCCCTGTATCAATAGCATGTTGTAATTGGAAAGTGGTTACTCCAGTTTCGGTTTCGCCATTCATGATGGCCCAATTAATAGGCGCTGCGCCACGGTATTGTGGCAACAAAGATCCATGTACATTTAAAGTCCCCATGGGGGGCAAAGACCATATTTTTTCAGGCAACATTCTAAAAGCTACGACCACCTGAAGGTCGGGCTTCCATGCACTCAATGCTTCGAAAAATTCAGGTGATTTTAATTTTTCGGGTTGTAATATAGGTAGGTTATGCGCCAGCGCAAATTGTTTTACGGCACTTTGTTGCAGCTGCATCCCTCTGCCACCGGGCTTATCAGGGGCAGTCACTACACCCACCACATTCATTTTTGCATCCATTAAGGCGCTTAAAGAGGCTACTGCAAAGGCAGGCGTTCCCATAAATACAATTCTCGGCTTTTTGTCCATGGGGCAAAGTTAGTTTATCTGCCATAATTATGTACTTTTGCCCTTTGTGCCCTAGGCGCTTTATTTAAAAAATACAATATGCAACAAGTAACAAAAGGAGATACCATTCAAGTGCATTATCATGGTACTTTATCTAATGGGGAAGTTTTTGATTCTTCCAATGGAAGAGCACCATTGGAATTCGAAGTTGGAAGCGGGATGGTTATTCCTGGTTTTGATAACGGAGTAATGGGAATGAAAGTAGGTGATAAAAAAACAATCAATATTCCATTTATGGAAGCATACGGTCCAAAGCAACCAGAAATGATTGTCGAATTCCCTAAAACACAATTTCCTCCTGATTTAAATCCTGAAGTGGGTATGGCATTGACAATGAACAATGGTCAAGGTCAACAATTTCAAGTAAATGTGGTGGAAGTAAAAGAGGAAGTGGTTGTATTAGATGCAAACCATCCTTTAGCAGGACAAGATTTAACTTTTGATTTAGAATTAGTTAATATCGATACGCCTTCTAAAATCATCACTGAATTCTAAGGTCATTGCTTAATGCTACTGTAATCATCAAATGCTTGCATCATGGCAACAGGCGGCTATCTTTAAGTAGGTTATTTTGCATTGAGCATTGAAAAGTGTTGAGAAGAAAGACCTAAATTAATTTAGCAAACTATTTATTGAAATTTGTTAAGGCGTTCCAAAAAAGGGGGACGCCTTTTTTTATTCGCAAAATTCAAATTATCTTCATTTCACTAACCCATTGGATTTATCATCAACTAAGTATTAAATTAACAGGAATATGGAATTGCAAGCATTACAAGTGGCAGAAAGATTTATGCGGTATGTGCAAATAGATACTCAAAGTGATCCGAATAGTACAAGTTTTCCTTCTACTGAAAAGCAAAAACAGTTGTCAGCTATGTTAGCGGAGGAGTTAACATTAATGGGCATTGCGGATGCTCAAATGGACGAGTATGGATATGTTATGGCGACGATCCCCTCCAATATTCCAGAAAGTAAAGCTGCGCAAATGAAAACGCCATTGCCTATTATTTGTTTTTGTGCGCATGTGGATACTGCACCAGATTGTAGTGGAACGAATGTGAAGCCAATATTGCATGAAAATTACAATGGCAGTCCCATTATTCTTCCTGATGATCCAAGTCAAGTGATTACCATTGAAGCGCATCCTTATTTAAAAGAAATGTTGGGCACTTCCATAATTACTGCATCGGGGAGCACATTACTTGGCGCAGATGATAAAGCCGGGGTAACCATTATTATGGAAATGGCAAAATATTTGATGGAGCATCCAGAAATTCAACACAGCGCCATAAAAATTTTATTTACACCCGATGAGGAAGTGGGAAGGGGGACAGAAAAATTGAATTTAAAAAAGTTGGGAGCTGATTTTGGATATACTTTAGACGGAGGGGAATTGGGCTGTTTTGAAATGGAAACTTTTAGTGCGGATTATTTAGTATTACATATTGAAGGCGTGATTGCCCATCCGGGGGCTGCCAAAGGGGTAATGCAGAATGCAATAAAAGCGGCGGGTGAAATACTTGCTGCTTTACCCAAAAAAGAATGGTGTCCAGAATATACCGAAGGAACGCAAGGATTTATTCATCCCAATCATATTGAAGGGGGTGCTGAAAAAGCCCGCATTGAATTTTTAGTGCGAGATTTCGATACCCCTCAATTAAAAGCACACGCGCAAAAATTATTAAATATTGCAACCGAAGTGATCCATGGGAATTCGGATTTTTCGAAAGTGAAATTAACCATGGAAATCACGGAACAGTATCGAAATATGCGAGAGGTGATTGATCAACATCCCGAAATTGTAACATTGGCATTAAAGGCATATGAAAAAGCGGGTGTCAAGCCAAACATAAGTCCCATTAGAGGAGGGACCGATGGAAGCAAAATGAGTTTTATGGGTTTGCCCACACCCAATATCTTTACAGGAATGCAATCGATTCATGGTAAGCAGGAATGGGTAGGTGTTAGAGATATGCTAAAGGCAGTAGAAGTATTGGTGAATTTGGTAGAAATAAATTAACTTTAAAAAATAAATATATTCTTATGTTGTTTTTATTAGATGTAGCCGAAAATAAAATTTCACTTTTAAGTTTATTGCAGAAAGGGGGGTGGATTATGTATCCTTTGTATGCATTATTAGTGGTGGCTATTTATGTTTTTTTTGAACGTATGATTGCGATTAAAAAGGCAGGAGCGATTGATCCTAAATTCATGCATATTATCAAAGATAATTTATTGTCTAGCAATATTACTGCTGCAAAAAGCTTGGCTAAGAATACCGACAACCCTGTGGCAAAAATGATTGAAAAAGGAATAATGAGAATTGGAAAGCCATTAGATGCCATTGAAAAAAGTATGGAAAATGTAGGCAAATTGGAAATGTATGCAATGGAACGTAACTTAAATATTCTTTCATTAATTGCAGGTATAGCACCCATGTTTGGTTTTCTTGGAACCATCATTGGAATGGTACAATTGTTTTATGGGATTGCCTCCACTGGAGAATATACCTTAAACACCATTGCTGGGGGTATCTACACTAAAATGATCACTTCTGCAACTGGATTAATTATTGGCCTCATTGCCTATGTAGGGCATAATTATTTATCTACTCAAATTGATAAAACAGCCAATAAAATGGAAACGGCTAGTGCTGATTTTTTAGATATTTTACAAGAAACCACGCATTCCTAATTTAAGTTTATGAATTTAAGAAAGCGATTAAGGCATCAGCCCGAAGTACATACGGGAGCATTGAATGATATTTTATTCATTTTACTCTTATTCTTTTTGATTGTTTCTACCTTGGCCAATCCCAACGTAATAAAAGTATCCAATCCTAAAGCGGCTAGCGATACCAAAGCAAAACAAACGGTGGTGGTTACCATTGACAAAGACCAGCATTTATTTATTGGCACTGCGCCGGTGGCAATTGATTCCTTGTCCCTGCAATTAAAAACTATTTTAGACAAAGAAACTGAAAAGCCTTCGGTAGTTATTAATGGAGATAGTGTTGCCAATTTAGGAGTAACTATAAAAATTATGCAAATCGTTAAAAAGCTGGGTGCGACCCCTGTAATTTCTGTAGATCCCACGCAATAGTTGTCGGTTGTATCATCCATCTGATAAAGGCATATAAAACACCTAGGTACATTATAAAAATGGTTACACCTTTACCATAAAAAGGTAGGGGGATTATTTTTTTAGGCTAGCCCTAAGCATTCGGTCTTTACCAAACATATCCTGGCGGAGCTCAGCATGGTATCCCATTTCATCAAAAAGGGCTAATAATGCCTTTCCTTGATCATAGTGCAATTCAAAAAATAATTGACCATTGGGATTTAAATATTGTTTGCCAAGTCTCGCAATAGCCCTATAAAAGATAAGCGGATCCTCATTCGTAACAAACAAGGCAATACTAGGTTCAAATTGTTTTACCTGCACTTGCATGTTTACATTTTCTCTAAACGGGATATAGGGAGGGTTGCTTACAATAATATCATATTTATTGGGAAGGTAGGTAGTGCTTAAAATATCTTCTTGTAGCCAGGATACGGTTGCATTTAATTGCATTGCATTTTGTTTTGCAATTGTTAATGCTTCCTCAGAGATATCCAATCCCGAAATGCTGCAATGAGGTAAAGCCAATTGTAAAGCAATGGGGATACAGCCTGAGCCGGTCCCAATGTCTAAAATTTGTAAAGGCTTATCAATAATTTGCGCATATTCAATGATCCAGTCCACTAATTCTTCGGTTTCTGGTCTTGGGATTAACACCTGCTCATTCACCACATATTCATTTGATAAAAACCAGGCTTTGCCTGTTATATATTGAATGGGTCTGCCTTCTTTAAGTTGCTCCAATGCATTTTGTAAAGTATCCATTTGTTGTTGGCTCAATGGGGCATCCTTATGTAATACTTGATTTAATTGATTCCAGCCTGTAACATGTTCAAATAATATGGACAATAAACTGTTTAATTCAATATTTTCATATTGAGTTTTTAATGCTTCTTTAAATGCCAATTTCAATGTTTGCAAACTCATACTGCAATGTTACAAATGATTGCCCATTATGAGTTAGCTTTGCCGAGTTATTATTAAGGAATGGATCCATTTTTTTACAATACAATCGAACAGCCCGCAATTGCTGAATTTAAAGACAGAGGGAGTAAGTTTTTAGCTTATAGCTTTCCTGTGTCAAGTATAGAAGATTGTAAAAAGCATTTGTCCCAACTAAAAAAAGAACATCCTAAAGCGGTGCATCATTGTTTAGCGTATCGACTTGGGATTGATGGTAAAACTTTTAGAGTAACTGATGCTGGCGAGCCTGCAGGTACTGCTGGACGCCCTATTTTAGCGCAAATTGATAGCAAGCAGTTGACCAATATTATGGTAGTGGTTGTACGTTATTTTGGTGGAACATTATTGGGCGTGCCTGGGTTGATTAATGCTTATAAAACTGCAACATCATTGACTTTACAATTATCACCTATTATTCAAAAAGCAGTTGAAGTGCCTTACATCCTTCATTTTGATTACCAACAAATGAATGAGGTCATGATGGTAGTAAAACAATATAATTGCTCGGTGGTTGAACAGGTTGCGCAGCTATTTGTCGAATTAAAAATAGGGATTCCCAAACACCGTTTAGAGGAAGTAATCAATAAAATACAAGACCTGCAGGGGGTAACTTATTCAACTGCGCTTATTATATAAATTAGCGCACAATAAGCAAGACTAATACTTATAAAAACCTTCACCTGACTTTACGCCTAATTTACCAGCGTTCACCATTTCAACTAGTAATGGACAAGGAGCGTATTTTGTATCATTAAATCCTTCCTGCATGATGGTGAGGATATTTTTACAAACGTCCAAGCCAATATAGTCCGCTAATTGCAATGGTCCCATAGGGTGCGCCATGCCTAATTTCATGATGGTATCAATGGTATTGGCATCGCTAATGCCCTCAGAAAAAGCATAGACTGCCTCATTGATCATGGGCATTAAAATTCGGTTGGCAATAAATCCAGGAGCATCTTTTACAACGCAGGGTACTTTTTTAATCGCTTCTGTTAAAGCAACAATGGTATTTGTCGTTTCCGCATCAGTTGCTTCGCCATTAATTATTTCCACCAATTTCATCACAGGCACTGGATTCATAAAGTGCATGCCAATTACTTTGTTTGGTCGTTGAGTAGCATTGGCTAATGAGGTTATGGAAATGGAGGAAGTATTGCTTGCCAATATACATTCGGGTTTTGCAAACTGATCCATTTGTTGAAAAATACTTTTTTTAACCTCACTATTTTCGGTAGCCGCTTCTACAATTAAGTCCACGTCTTGCACACCTAATTCAATATTGGTAAAACAGGTAATTTTTTGGAGCGTAGCGGTTTTATCCTCATTGGATATAATACCCTTGTTAATTTGTCGGTCTAAATTTTTAGCAATGTTGGCTAATGCTTTTTCTAAAGCAACGCTAGAAGTATCAATTAAATTTACTTGTAATTGATATTGTGCAAATACATGCGCAATTCCATTCCCCATGGTGCCAGCACCGATAACTGCAATTTTTTTCATCTAATTTTTTGATTTATAATCTCCTCTTTTCCACGAATTGATAAAGCTTTTCCAGGCGACTGGATTCAATATATTCATTGGAGGCAATTGTCCTGAATAATAATACCTAGATGCCTGATTGTTGAGTGAAGCGCCCACTGCTTCCTTACCGTCTCTTGGAAGTGAAGCAAGAATTATTTTTTTCTGTGTTTCACTTGTGTTTTTCTTAGCAGTTTCATACAAGTCGTCATCTACTTTTGCATTGACAAAATCACGTTCAAATTGCGCGCGTGTAGGTCTGGGTTTTAATATAGTAGCTGGTAAGAAATGTGTGTCATTTATCATTAATTGAATAACACTATATTGGTTGCCTTCTAAATTTTTGGGGATGACAATGGTTCTGTCTTTAAAACCAACACAGGAAAAAGTGATATTTTCTCCTTTAATAACAGCTATTGAAAAAATACCATCATTATTGGTAATGGTTCCGCGTCCTTTTTTATTGACAATTACACTAGCATAAGGAACTGCTTTTAAGCTATCGGCTGTCATAATTACACCGTAAAGCTGCACCACTGAATCACGATAAATATTGGGGGCATTGGGGGACACTTGTTGTGCTTGAGCCCTATTCCCGAGGAGGCTAAAAACTCCAATTGTTAGTAAAATAAGCGTCTTTTTCATAGCCCCACAAAATTACGGTAGAAGCTTGAATTTTTTGCTAAAATAAGGGCCGCTTAAGCTAACTTTGCACAAGTTTTTATCTTTTTAACAAAAACTTCCAAAATGACAACAGCGGAGATACTAAAAGCACTAAGTAATGTTCAAGAACCCGATTTGGGAAAGGATTTAGTGACCTTAAATATGATTGAGGACCTTACAATTAACGGAGATGAGGTTAGTTTTACCATTGTACTTACCACACCGGCTTGTCCTATGAAGGATATGATGAAAAATGCCTGTGAGAATGCGATAAAATTACTAGTCAACAAGGCGGCGATAGTAACCGTTGGGTTTACGTCAAAAACAACCACGCTTAGAAAAATGGATGATGCCGTTTTGTCAAAAGTGAAAAATATTATTGCTGTGGTGAGTGGAAAAGGAGGCGTTGGGAAAAGCACCGTGTCTGCTAATTTAGCTTTAGCATTGGCCGAAGGAGGTGCAAAAGTAGGGTTAATGGATGCCGATATTTATGGTCCAAGTGTGCCTATTATGTTTGGGGTAAGGGGACAAAGACCTATGATGAAGGACGTAAATGGACAAGGGATTATTCTTCCCATTCAAAAATTTGGCATTGAATTAATGAGCATAGGTTTATTAGTAGATGAAAAAGATGCGGTGGTTTGGAGAGGTCCAATGGCAAGTAGTGCTATACGTCAATTTATTACTGATGTGGATTGGGGTGAATTAGATTACTTAGTAATTGATATGCCTCCAGGAACAGGCGATATTCATTTAACAATTATGCAAACTGTTCCAGTAACTGGGGTAGTGATTGTTACCACACCACAAAATGTGGCATTGGCCGATGCAAAAAAAGCCATTGCGATGTTTGGACAAGCCAACGTGAATGTACCAATTATAGGACTTGTTGAAAATATGGCTTATTTCACCCCAGCTGAATTACCTGAGAATAAGTATTACTTATTTGGGAAAGACGGGGGACGTAATTTAGCGGAAGAATATGATTTGCCTTTTCTAGGTCAAGTACCTTTGGTGCAATCTATTCGTGAAGGAGGAGATGTAGGTACACCTGCAATGGTAGGGGAAGATGAAATTTCAAAACAAGCATTGAGAGCAGTGGTAGCACAAGCAGTAAGACAAATAGCCATTCGCAATGCGAACCTGCCTAAAACGCAAACAATAGCAGTAGCTCCGTAAATTAGTCATTAATTTAAACGGTCAACTTTATAACAAAAGCTATGTCAAATAAAATAATCATTGCCATTGATGGTTTTTCCTCCTGCGGGAAAAGTACATTAGCAAAAGCATTGGCGGCAAAATTGCAATATGTTTTTATTGACACGGGGGCAATGTATCGTGCGATTACTTTATTTTTTTCAAGAAATAATATTTCTTTACTTGACCCAACAGCCATTGCCAATGCACTTTCGCAGATCCAACTTCATTTTGAATACAATCCTCATACTTTAAAGAGTGATATGTACTTAAATGGCGAAAATGTGGAGTTGCAAATTAGGGAAATGCAAGTGAGTTCAAAAGTGAGTGAAGTAGCTGCAATTGCAGCAGTGCGTGATTTTGCTGTTGCACAACAACAGGCCATGGGCCAACATAAAGGCATCGTAATGGATGGTCGAGATATAGGCACAGTGGTATTTCCCCAAGCGGAATTAAAAATATTTGTTACAGCCGATCCTGCCATTAGGGTAAATCGTAGATTACTTGAATTGCAAGCGACCGATCCAGCAATTACCATTGAGGCGGTTGCTGAAAATTTACAACATAGGGATCATGTTGATAGCACCAGGGCACACAGCCCATTAAGACAAGCTGCCGATGCGTTGGTATTGGATAATACGCATATTAATAAAGAGGAACAATTAGAGATGGCGTTGAAATGGGCTAGAGAAAGAATTGCCCATGATTAATTGGCTTTTTCCCAAACAGCGACTAGTTCATCTAATTGGGCTTCCTTTCCGTAATAACTAGCAATTTTTCTAATTACTGTCTCAACCACTGCATCGGGACAACTGGCGCCACTGGTCATTAGAATTTTCACCGTTTCTTTATTGGGCAAATAATCCTGTACCGAAATTGCGTTTTTGTTATTCCAATCTGTATGAATAATTTCTTTTTCATTGAGGATTTTACTTGCGTCGTCAATAAAATACGTAGGAAGTTTTTGTTCACACAATTCAACCAAATGCGAGCTATTGCTACTATTTTTTCCACCCATTACAATGGCTAAGTCGGCCTTGGTATTGAGTAATCCAATTACCGCCGATTGATTATCATTGGTCGCATAACATAATGTGTCACGGGTATCCGCAAAATGATTTTCAATTGCGGCTGCGCCATATTTTTCAACCATTGTGTTTTTTAAATAATCTGAAATTGCCTGTGTGTCAGTTGCCAATTGAGTGGTTTGATTCACTACTCCAATTTTGACTAAGTCTTTCATTGGATCAAAATCTTTCGAGTACCTGCCCGCAAATAAAGTGTAAAATTCCTCTACACTTAATTTGCCCAATAAAAAATTGCTTAATAATTGCGTCTCTGCCATATCATTTACTATCAATGTAGGCGTATTGGCTGCGGCATGTGAAAAAGTAGCCCTTGTTTCCTCGTGTTTTGGTTTACCATGAATAATAATGGAGAATCCTTTTTTTGCAATTTGCTCACTACGGTTCCATACCTTTTCCACAAAGGGGCAAGTGGTATTGTATTTTTGAATTTGAATGCCTTTATCTGTGATAATTTTTTCAAGTTCCAAAGTGGTTCCAAAGGCCGGAATCATCACAATGTCATTGGCATTAAGCTCGCTTAATGGGATTATTGAATTTCCCAAAGTATCATGCAAAAAACGAACTCCTTTTTGAATTAGATCGGCATTTACTTGCGGGTTATGAATCATTTCACTTAATAAAAATATGCGCTTCCCTTTGTTTTCTTCAATGGTCTTATAAGCAATATCAATGGCATTTTCAACACCGTAACAAAACCCAAAATGACGTGCTAAATAAAATTGCACGGGTCCTAAGTCAAGTAAAGTAGGACTAAAGTCTTTCTTTAATTTATCATCCGCTTTTCTTTTCTGCTTAATGGCAGTAATTAACCGACTTCGATAACCTGTGGGCACTTCAAACTGCTTCATTTGTAAACTATTTAAGTTTGTTGAGGACAAAAGTACAATAAAATACGGCTTCCATGCATAGGGGGCTTATCTTTGCGCCATGCATTATGTATCAGTAGAAGGACTTACAAAAAGTTATGGCATTACCCCTTTATTTAAAGGGATAAGTTTTAATATCAATGAAGGCGACCGAATTGCCCTAATTGCCCGAAATGGGGTAGGGAAAAGTACATTATTAAGGATTTTAGCTGGGAAAGAGCATCCTGATGCGGGTACCTGTAAAATTCATAAGGATGTGCATTTGGTGATGTTTGAACAGGATCCGCAGTTTATCGAGACCGCTACGGTGACTCAAAATCTTTTTAATCAGGATCATCCTACGATGAAAGCCATTAGTAATTACGAAATGGCCATGGAGTCGGAGGATGAGGATATGATTACCCATGCCATCATGGAAATGGAGGAAAATAATGCATGGGATTTTGAGTCCAAAGTAAAAACCATTTTAACGCAATTAAATATCCACCATTTAGAACAGCCAGTCGCTAAATTAAGTGGGGGACAACGCAAGCGTGTATCCTTGGCTAAAACCTTAATTCAAATAGGCTTTGAACCAAAACATGTTTTATTGTTGATGGATGAACCTACCAATCATTTGGATTTAAATATGATTGAATGGCTAGAAAATTATTTAGAGCAAGAAAAAGTGACTTTATTATTGGTTTCTCACGATCGATATTTTTTAGAAGCGGTAACTGATGAAATTTGGGAATTGGAACGTGAAAAATTATATAGTTATAAGGGAGATTATGAAAATTATTTAGAAAAGAAAGCTGCCCGCATAGAATCTGAATTAGCGAGTATTGATAAAGCAAAAAATACTTTTAGAAAAGAATTGGAGTGGATGCGAAAGCAACCCAAGGCAAGAACTACTAAAAGTAAAAGCAGGCAGGATAATTTTTATGAGGTAGAGGCAAAAGCAAAACAAAAAATAGAGGATAATAATTTGCAGCTAGACATGAAAATGACAAGGCTGGGCGGAAAAATTATTGAAGCTAAAAAAGTATATAAGTCCTATGGTGACTTAGTTGTTTTAAAAGGCTTTGATTACACATTTAGCAAGGGGGAAAGGATTGGTATTGTTGGTAAAAATGGGGTAGGTAAGTCAACATTTTTACAAATTTTACAGGGCATTACTCAACCCGATAGTGGTAAAATCAACGTAGGTGAAACGATTGTATTTGGTCACTTTTCTCAGGAAGGGCTTGTTTATAAAAAGGACATGCGTGTAATTGAGTATTTAAAAACCTTTGCTGAGCAATTCCCGTTGGCCAGTGGTGGATCCTTAAGTGCAGCCCAATTTTTAGAGCTATTTTTATTTACTCCGGACAAACAATATACTTATTTAAGTGCGTTAAGTGGGGGAGAGAAAAAGCGTTTGCAATTACTTACCATCTTATTTAAGAATCCTAATTTCTTAATACTAGATGAGCCCACTAATGACCTAGACTTACCTACACTTGCGGTGTTGGAACAATTTTTACTAGACTATGCTGGTTGCGTATTATTGGTATCGCATGACAGGTATTTCATGGATAAGTTAGTGGATCACTTATTTATTTTTGAAGGAGAGGGGGTTATACGTGATTATCCTGGGAACTATACGCAGTTTAGAATTTTAGAAAAATCAAAACAAAGTTATGCTTCAGTAAGTTCTGATATTAGTTCTTCAAAAGAGCATGCTGCTGTAGTTAATGATAAAATTGCCGAGCCTGCTCCGATAGTAGATAAAAAAGTCATGGAGAAAATGACGTATAAGGAAAAGTTGGAATTGGAAACCTTAAATAAAGAAATGCCTTTAATGGAAGCAAAGAAAGCAGCACTCACTGAAAAATTAAATGATAGTCATTTAAAATACGAGGAAATACTATTAATCAGTGAGGAATTAGCTAGCCTCAACCATACATTAGAAGCTGCAGAATTAAGGTGGCTTGAATTGAGTGAAAAACAATAAATCATAAAAATGAGGCCTAAGTGTATATAAAATGAGGCCTAAGTATTTTCTATAGCTTATAGTTTGTTTATAATATTGGATATGTTCTATCACCAATAAAAATATATGCTATGAAAACAATTGAAAGAATCGCCATGTATCTTCAGTTTAGGGCCATCACGCCCCATTCTTTTGAAAGAAAAATCCATTTATCAAATGGTTATTTTTCCAAGCAAACAAAGAACTTAGGTTCTGTTGGCTCAGACATACTCGTAAAAATTCATGATAGTTACCCAGAACTGAGTATGTTATGGGTACTTACTGGGGAAGGAAAAATGATTTTAGAGGAAGCGGAAATGGCACAAGATGCTACCTCTCAGGATTTCGGAATTAGGTATGCATCTGAAAATAAAAGGTTAAAATCATTGGAATCTGATATGGAAAAATTAGGTACTGTATTAAAGGACAAAGAAAAAATAATTGGACTTTATGAGTTTATGCTTAATGGGAACAATAAATCGGGCACCATTGCAGATGCTTATTAAAGTACTAGCCTTCCCCCAAATAAAAAAGCCACGTCTATCAATGACGAGGCTTTTTTTATTTTAAAACTTCTTATGCATAGGAAGCCACTGGCTCGCAAGTACAAATTAAGTTGCGATCACCATGGGTATTGTTTACCCTAGCAACGGTAGGCCAGAATTTATTTTCTGTAACATACGGTAATGGGAAGGCTGCTGTTTGTCTTGAATAAGGGTAATTCCATTCCTCTGCACAAATTACTTTTTGCGTATGAGGTGCATTTTTTAAGGGATTATTTACTTTATCTAACTGCCCGTTTTCAATGGCTTTTATTTCATTATAAATACCAATCAATGCATCACAGAAACGGTCCAATTCTGCCTTATCTTCACTTTCAGTGGGTTCAATCATAATGGTACCGGCTACGGGGAAGCTCATGGTTGGTGCATGGAATCCATAGTCAATTAAACGTTTCGCTACATCTTCGGCTTCAATGCCGGCACTTGCTTTAAATGGCCTTAGGTCAATAATAAATTCATGCGCACAAGTGCCATTTTTTCCAGCGTATAAAATAGTATAGTGCTTTTCTAATCTTGCCTTCATATAATTCGCATTCATGATAGCATAAGCGGTGGAAAGTGCTAACCCTTCTGCGCCTAGCATTTTAATATAAGCGTAGCTTATCAATAAAATACTCGCTGATCCCAATGGCGCTGCGCTCACCGCATTGGCACCATTGCCATTATAGTTATGACCAGGTAAGAATGGAGCTAATTTATCATTCACGCAAATAGGGCCCATGCCTGGTCCGCCTCCTCCATGAGGAATTGCAAATGTTTTATGTAGGTTTAAGTGACAAACATCGGCACCAATATTGCCTGGGCTTGTTAATCCAACCTGCGCATTCATATTTGCACCATCCATATATACCAACCCACCTAGGTCATGGATAGTTTGACAAATATCAATGATTGTTTCTTCAAATACACCATGGGTACTTGGATAAGTAACCATCAATGCCCCTAGGTTGTCTTTGTGTAATTCGGCTTTTGCTTTTAAGTCCGCAAAATCAATATTACCAGCAGCATCACAAGCCACGACTACAACTTTGAAGCCGGCCATAACCGCACTTGCAGGGTTAGTTCCGTGTGCACTAATTGGAATGAGTACAATATTACGATGTGCCTCATTGCGTGCCTGATGATAAGAGCGAATGGTTAACAAGCCTGCATATTCACCCTGCGCGCCACTATTAGGTTGTAAGCTACAAGCCGTAAAGCCAGTTGTTTCACATAAATAAGTACTAAGTTCTTTGGCTATTTCCTGATAACCAATTGTTTGATGGGCTGGTGCAAATGGGTGTAAACCACCAAATGCAGGCCAGCTTACAGGGATCATTTCAGTTGCCGCATTTAATTTCATGGTGCAGCTACCTAAGCTAATCATACTTGTATTTAAAGAAAGATCTTTATTTTCCAATTGTTTTATATAGCGCATCATTTGTGTTTCACTATGATGGGTATTAAACACGGGGTGCAATAAATAGGAAGAAGTTCTTACTAATGCTGGTTGTATGTTAGCGTTTTTAACAGCTGCATTGGTTGCAGTTGCTTTTTTACCAGTTAACTTTTCAAATAAAGCAACAATAGTTTGCACATCATTGGCTGAAGTTGTTTCGTCCAACGTGATACTTACTTGACCGTTGTTAAGGTAGTTGAAATTAATTTGCGCTGCTGTAGCTAATTGTTGCAAAGCTGCTGCATCAAAACCACTTACTACTATTGTATCAAAATAAAAATTATTTGCTTGTTGCAGCCCGAGTGACTGTAGTTGTTGGTCTACACTTTGTGTTAATCCATGTACTCTTTGGGCAATATTTTTTAGTCCTATGGGACCATGATATACGGCATACATTACAGCCATGTTGGCAAGTAAAGCCTGTGCTGTACAAATATTGGAAGTTGCTTTTTCACGTTTAATATGTTGTTCGCGCGTTTGCAAAGCCATTCTTAAAGCACGATTTCCTTGTGCATCCACACTTACGCCAATTAATCGACCGGGCATGCCTCTTTTAAATTCGTCTTTTGTCGCAAAGTAAGCAGCATGTGGTCCACCAAATCCCATAGGTACTCCAAAACGTTGTGTATTACCAACGGCCACATCGGCGTTTAGTTCACCTGGACTTTTCAATAAAGTCAATGCTAAAATATCGGCCACTACAATCACTAAGCCGCCCACTTCATGTACTTTATTGATGAATGTTTCATATTCCTCAATACTTCCCTTACTGTTAGGGTATTGTACAATCGCTCCAAAAAAGCTATTGTCCATTTGAATGGATTGATAGTCGCCTTCTACCAATTGAATTCCAATTGGATTGGCTCTGGTAACCAATACATCTTTTGTTTGCTGAAAGATATTACTATCCACAAACAAATTGGGTTGAGTGATATTGTCTGTTTTGTTTACATGATTAAAAATCATCGCCATGGCTTCCGCTGCAGCAGTGGCTTCGTCTAATAAAGAAGCGTTTGCAATAGGAAGACCTGTCAAATCAGAGACCATGGTTTGATAGTTTAATAAACTCTCCAAACGGCCTTGAGCAATTTCAGCTTGATAAGGAGTGTATTGAGTGTACCAACCTGGGTTTTCAAATATATTTCTAAGAATAACACTTGGGGTGATGGTGCCATAGTAACCTTGGCCAATAAAATTTTTCGCGATAATATTTTTTTCTCCCATCGCTTTCAAGGATTGCAACATTTCAAACTCCGACAAACCACTTGGAATATTCATTGGCTTTTTTAAGCGAATATTATTGGGGATGGTTTTTTCAATTAATTCGTTCAAAGAATTTGCGCCAATACTTGCCAACATTTTTTGTGTGTCTGCATCATTGGGACCAATATGTCTTTTGATAAACTCTGCACCACTAGTACTTGATTGCAACATAAAAGAAGGGTTTTAAATGGCCACAAAGATACTTAATATTCATAGGCTATAAAAGCCTTTTAAACAGGGTGGGGAAAGCTTGTGGATGACCTATAAAATGGTTACTTTTGATACATGATTGACCCTTCTGTTGAACATTTATACGAAACTCCTGCCCCTGAGGTACTCAAAAAGTTTCAAAATTTTTTGAAAAGGGTGGACAAGCGCGTTATTTTAAAACAATTGCCCGACTTGCATGAAGCGGCCTTTGAAAAAATTAACTGCCTGGATTGTGCTAGATGTTGCAAAAATTATTCGCCCCGATTTAAAATGCCCGATATCAAACGAATTAGTAAGGCAATGGGAATGAAGGAAGTCGCCTTCATTGAAAAATATTTATCTATGGACAACGAAGGGGATTATGTGGTAAAAACAAAACCCTGTCCTTTTTTAGACCAGGATAATTCATGTAGCATTTATGATTATCGTCCTTCGGATTGTGAAAGATTTCCCTACACCGATGAGGATGTTTTTTTTAAACGAACATCCATCACCATGAAAAATGCGGAATTTTGTCCAGCAGTGCATGATGTGATGATTGGGTTGTTAGCAAAATAAAAGCTGCATGCATTTATTGTAATGACAATTAATTGAGCCAAGCTAGTATTCCATTTTTCTTAAACTTGGTGCTTTAAACCAAGTGGTGCATACCACCAATAAAGTCATGGTTCCGCCAAATACAACCGAAGGAATGACACCCATTAATTTTGCAGCTACTCCACTTTCAAACTGACCTAATTCATTGCTGCTATTAATAAACATGGAGTTAACACTCATTACCCTGCCCCGCATATGATCGGGCGTTTTTAATTGGACAATCGTGCCACGCACAATCATGCTGAATCCGTCGAGTATTCCACTTAAAACTAATGCAGCAAAGGATAGCCAGAAAATTTTGGATAAAGCAAAAACAATGATACATACGCCAAATCCGCCTACAGCTAATAAAAGTTTTTTACCCTGCCCTTTATTTACAGGAAATAAGGTTATTAGTAAAATAACAAACATGGCACCCATATCCGAAGCTGCATTTAGCCATCCAAAACCAATAGGCCCTACTTTTAAAATATCCTTAGCGAATACGGGTATCATCGCCACCGCACCCCCAAAAAGAACAGCAAATAAATCCAAGGAAAGTGCACCTAAAACTTCCTTGGTATTGAATACAAATCTTAATCCTTCCTTTACGCTTTCCATTGGTTTTTGGTCCACTACAATATCGGCATGGGGAGGGAGAGGTCTTATTTTGGTAATAAACATAAAGCCAATACTTACAAGGGATACCACTACCATTAAGGAGCCTGTATGACCAAAACCTGCAATAATAAATCCTACTATTGCGTGGCCTAAAATGGAAGCGCTTAACCATATGCCTTGACTCCAGGTGGTTGCGTTTTGTAATAAAGGTTTGGGGATAATGGAGCCAACGATGGTGCCAAAGCTAGGCCCAGTAAAAGAACGAATAATACCTGTACAAAAAATAATAAAGTAAATGCCAATCGCAATGATAACGGTATTTTGATTACTGCTGTGGTCTGTTTTGTCATTGTAAATAGAAAGTCCCAATAAACCTAAAGCGCATATCCAATACAAAACAACCCCTCTTAACAAGAGTTTTCTTTTTTCACTAATGTCAATAACATGTCCAGCATACAATGCAAGAGAAACGGCAGGAATAACTTCGGCAAGTCCGATTAGCCCAATCGCAAAAGGTTGTTTGGTAAGTTCATATATCCACCAGCCCACTAATGTTCCCATCATTCTCAGTCCCATGATAAATAAAAATCTTCCAATCATCAGGTTTCTAAATTCGGCGATTTTTATGGCGCCAAATGGGTCTTGTTTTGGATTGGTTTGATTTTCCATACATGAAGGATTAACGCACAAACAATTAGGGTAGATTAAAATAATGTTGCCCGTCCTCTAAATCCTTTTCCAAGGCATCGGTGATGACTTTAAAATGCGCTTCATTGTATAAAAAGTCGGCATTGCTGGCATCCACAAAAATGGTCCTTACATTATGTTGTTTAATATAGCTAGTATAGGTTTCTTGAATTTTAAACAAATACTCGTCTGGTATGGACTGTTCAAATTTCCTATTCCTTTTTTTGATATTATTCTGCAGCCTGTTTACAGGGGCATGCAAGTAAATGATAATATCAGGGGGTGTTATTTGCTGATAAAAAACGTCAAACATTTTTTGGTACAATCTAAACTCTTCCTCGGGCAAATTTACTTTTGCAAACAATAAGCATTTTGTAAAAATGTAGTCCGATACCATCACTTCCTGAAATAGATCCTTATTTTTTACCAATTCTTGCTGCTGTTTAAAACGCTCGGCTAAAAAAAACAATTCAAGTGGGAAAGCATATTGTTTAGGATTTTCATAAAATTTAGTCAAGAAAGGATTTTCTGCAAATTCTTCAAGTACTAATTTGGCATTATAATGTTGAGATAATAAATGTGAAAGCGTAGTTTTCCCTGCTCCAATATTCCCCTCAATTGCGATAAAACGATGATTCATATTTTTCACTATTCTACTAGCTTCAAATATAGCATCTCCCTTGCTTTCTAAGATGTTTTTTTATACACAGCTAAAGAATCTCCACATTCTTTCAACAATAGGCTGTTGGTTTTGTGCAATATTGGATGAAGGTAATTTGGCGCAATTTCAACCAATGGGTAAAGTACAAATTTGCGCGCGCTAATTCTTGGATGTGGAATGGATACCAGTTCGTTTTCAACTATTGCATCATTGTAATATAAAATATCAATATCTATAATTCTAGGACCTAATGGAATGTTTCGCGCTCGTCCCATTTTTTTCTCGATATCCAAAATTTGAGTCATTAATTGGGTGGGGGCTAATTGTGTTTCAATACAAATAGCCTGATTTAAGAAGTCGGCTTGATCGGTATTGCCCCAGGCTGCCGTTTCATAAATGGAAGATATTTGTAGCAATTTGCCCAAATACTTTTCAATTAATTGAACGGCCATGGCCAAATTTGCCATTCGGTCACCGATATTGCCACCTATCAAGAGGTATACTTTGTTCATAGAAGGATTGTAAAAGTAGCCTAATTATTCATAATTTTACACTGTCGTTTTATTTACAGGGCAATATAGAGGGCCCCGCTTTCAATTTAATTTACAGTTATGAATGATTTCTTTAAATCCGTATTTGCTAGCTTATTAGCCATGGTGGTATTTTCCGTCTTTAGCATCTTTTTTTTATTTATGCTAATTGGAATTTTCTCGGCAGAGGAAGAAAAAAAAGTGGCGACCAATTCGGTATTGGTGATTGATTTGAATGAAGCTTTTCCTGAGCAATCCAAGGAAGATGCCTATAGTGAATTGCTCAGTAAGAAAAATGGGAAAATACCAAGCTTGTCAAATGTAGTTGCATTAATTAAACATGCGAAAAATGATGCAGCGATTAAAGGGATTTATATAAAGTGTCAGCAAAATCCAAATGGGTTTGCTGCCTCTGAAGAAATAAGAAATGCCTTATTGGACTTTAAGTCATCCAAAAAATTTATTGTTGCATTTGGTGAAACAATTTCGCAAAAAGGTTATTGGATAGCCAATGTGGCGGATGAAATTTTTGCCCATCCACAAGGTGGACTAGAGTGGGCAGGTTTTTCCTATGAAACTATGTTTTTAAAAGGGTTATTGGATAAATTGGAAATTCAGCCACAGGTTTTTTATGCGGGTAAATTCAAAAGTGCAACCGAGCCATTTAGATATTCCGAAATGTCTCCAGAAAATAAATTACAAACCAGTGTTTGGTTGAATGGAGTATATAACAGCTTTATTCAGGGCACTTCCTTACAAAGAAATATTAGCGAAGACAGTTTAAAAATTTTATCAGACAAGGGGCTAATTCAAAATGGATTGGATGCAGTTCGCTATCATTTACTTGACGGATTGCGCTTTGATGATGAAGTAAAGTCGGTAATAGCCAAAAAAGTAAAGGTTCAAAATCCAAAAGATATTTCATTTATCCGTTTATATGAATATGCCGCAAATGTTAGTCTCAATGAATTGGGTTCAGGTAATATCGCTGTGGTTTATGCGGACGGTGACATTATAATGGGAAGGGGGGAAGACAATAGCATTGCAAGTGATCAATATAGGGCATTGTTGCAAGGTATTAGAAATGATGAATCAATTGATGCCGTGGTGTTAAGAGTGAATTCACCAGGTGGAAGCGCATTGGCCAGCGATATTATTTGGAGAGAAATTGAATTATTAAAAAAAGAAAAGCCAGTGGTGGTAAGTATGGGTAACTATGCAGCCTCAGGTGGTTATTATATTGCTTGTAATGCAGATTCTATTTTTGCAAATGCAAACACCATTACGGGTTCAATTGGTGTATTTTCAGTAATTCCTAATTTGGGTAATTTCATGAAAAACAAATTAGGCATCACTTTTGACGGAGTAAAAACCTCCACCTATGCAGATATGCCTTCTACTTCAAGAGCTTTAAATGCAACCGAACAAAAATTCATACAATCAGGTGTAGATAGTATATATCTTGCTTTTAAAACGAAAGTGGCAAAAGGCCGAAAAAAATCGGTTGAATATATCGATTCCATCGCACAAGGACGTGTATGGATTGGTGCAGATGCGGTGAAGGTAGGTTTGGTGGATCGCATCGGCGATTTAAATGCAGCAATTGCTTCTGCGGCGAAAATGGCTAAATTAAATGGGTATAATATAAAAAGCTATCCAGAAAAAAAGTCATTCATTGAAGACTTTATAGAGGGCTATGAGGATAAGATTAAATCCAAAGCAATTAAAGAAGAAATTGGTGTGGAAGAATGGGGATATTTGACTCAATTAAAATCAATCAAACAAATGATGGGACAACCTCAAGCCCGTTTGCCTATATTTGTAGTCAATCATCCTTAATAGTATGCGTCCTTATAGTCAGATTAATGCAATGCTAGCAATTACAAAAGCTAGTTTGAAATCTACTTTCAGAAGTCCGTCGGCGGTAATATTCAGCATTGCTTTTCCCTTAATATTTATTTTGGTATTTGGGTTTTTAAGTAGTGGTGGTAATATTAATGTGAATGTTGCCATTGACAAGCATTCGGATACCACCAATGAGGTATATGCTGCAATCAAGCAAATTCCAGGATTAAAATTTGTGTCTGGTGATTCTGCAAAAATTAAGGGAGAACTTTCAAAAGGTAGAATTACTGCACTTATCGATATTCAACAATCAGGAGATAGTTTAGTGCCCTATACCATTCAGTTAACTAGTTCCGAAGCCGCGAATCCGCAAAATGTGCAACTAGTAAAGTCTATTTTGAATGCATTGATAGGAAAAATTAACGAAAAAAAATATCCCCAGGCACCTACCGTTGCAACCATTAGTAACAATGTACAACAAGTCCCAGGAAGAGTATATAGAACAATTGATTTTATCCTGCCAGGCCAATTGGGGTTTTCCTTATTAAGTGCGGGGGTATTTGGGGTAGCATTTTTATTTTTCAATTTAAGACAACAGTTGGTCTTGAAGCGTTTTTATGCAACACCTATTCGAAGACTATATATCATTTTGGGGGAAGCATTGAGTAGGGTTACTTTTCAGTTAATTACAGCAGTAATCATTATTGGCATTGGTCATTTTGCTTTCAAATTTACATTGGTGCATGGACTTAGTACATTTTTGAGTATCATGGCACTAAGTTTTATCGCACTGGTTTTATTTATGGGTTTTGGGTTTATAGTAAGTGGCGTGGCAAAGAATGAAAGTACCATTCCACCTTTGGCCAATTTATTTACTTTACCTCAGTTTTTATTAGCCGGTACTTTTTTCTCTATTGATAATTTTCCCAGTTGGATGCAACCTTTTTGTAAAATATTGCCCTTAACTCATTTTAACAATGCGATGCGTGACATTGCCTTTGAAGGGAATAGTTTAATGGATTCTTGGGGGGATATTTCGGTATTGTTAATTTGGATTGTATTAGTGTATGCAGCTGCTTTTAAAATATTTAAATGGGAATAAATGCGTTTAATTAAATTAGGTGTTATTAGTTTTTTGGTATTAGCCATTTTGGTAACTGCCATTGCTAGCTTGTTCCCCTCTACGGTTATTGTGTCCAGAGCCATTGAAGTCAACGCAGGGGCAGATTCAATAGCAAAATATTGTGGTGATTTAAATGGGTGGAAAGCTTGGATGAGTGATTTAAAACAAAATGAACCCGTTTGGAAAGACAGTATAGTGTATATTGGAACACAAACAATAAAAAAAACTGCAACTACTAATCATTCAGCTACATTTCAGTGGGTAGCAACCGGCCAACGTCCATATATAGTGAAAATTGAGTGGATTTTTTTGAAGCAGGGTATTTATGTAATTCACTGGTCCTTCGAACAACATGTGAAATGGTATCCCTGGGAAAAGTTTCAAACCTTGTTGAATGAAAAAGTATTAGGGGCTAAAATGGAAATGGAAATTGGCAATTTACGTGATGTATTATTACAACAAAACAATTAATGTTTTTTTACTTACTTATCTTCCTGCTCCTTTAAAAATTGAATATTACGTTGAATGCCTTTTAATTTGGACCTGAGTAAAGGTGATTTTTTAAATCGAGCTTTAAAAGTGGTTTCTTCTATTTGTAACCAATCATCCGATCGCATTTGTAATAAACCATCCAATGGTTTAAATTTTTTTTCATGGGTTGGTTGACTAAAACGGTTCCAAGGACAAACATCTTGGCATATATCACAGCCAAATGCCCATTCTTGATAAGGCCTTTCTGTTTCAATTACTTCTTTTTTTAGTTCAATGGTAAAATAACTGATACAGTGATTGGCTTCAATTGTTTTATTAAGGAGTATTGCCTGCGTAGGACAAGCATCAATACACTTGGTGCATGCGCCACAATAGTCTTTGGGTATAGGGTCGTCATAGATCAATGCCAAATCAATGATAAGCGTCGCAATAAAAAAGAATGACCCTGATTTAGGTCGTATTAGGTTGCCATTTTTCCCAATCCAACCTGCGCCCGATAGTTGTGCCCAGGATCTTTCCAAAACAGGTGCAGAGTCCACAAAGCCACGTCCTTCAATAGGGCCAATCATAGCACGCATGGTATCTAAAAACTCAAATAATTGTTGTCGAATTACTTCATGATAATCCTCGCCATAAGCATATTTTGCAATTTTTGCCTCCTGTGATTTACCTGCGTTTAAATTTTCTTGACTAGGGTAATAATTCTTTAAAAAAGTAATTACAGATTTTGCTCCAGGTACGAGTTTACGTGGGTCGGTTCTTAAATCAAAATGATTTTCCATATAGGACATATCACCATGATATCCTTTGTTAAGCCACGACTCAAGTCGCAAAGCATCCTCGGTTAATTCTTTGGCTTTGGCAATGCCACAGTAATCAAAGCCCATTTGGGCTGCTAGCTCTTTTACAAAAACGGTATTTGAGAATTCATTCACACTGTAAAAATAGCAGAAAAACCCAGATACGACTGACTTTTATTCCGTTTTGCTTCTATAATAATGACATTATAACTTATATCATAGATTGGCGTTTGTTTTGAGCATAGTTTATTATAAATCAATACAATTATGAATTTAAATCAATATACCATTAAAGCGCAGGAAGCCATACAGGCTGCGCAGCAATTGGCTTATAATAATAGCAATGCTTCTATTGAAACGGTCCATTTATTAAAAGCAATTTTATTAGATAAGGATAGTTCCACTGAATTTCTACTAAAAAAGAACAATGTAAACCCCAATTTAGTATTGCAAAAAACAGCGGAAATGATACCTGTTTTAGCAAAACAGTCAACTGGAGAACCTGCGTCAAATGTGAGTAGAGACTTCAATGCAGTGCTATTAAAATCGAATGCTGCTTTAAAAACTTTTGGGGATGAATTTGTTACAGTAGAACATTTATTGATTGCCCTATTGCAAGTGAATGATACTGCAGGAAAAATTTTAAAAGATGCAGGCCTTACGGAAAAAGGATTGGTTGCTGCCATTAAAGAATTACGCAAAGGAGCAACTGTAAATTCTGCAACACAGGAGACCCAATTTCAGGCTTTATCCAAATATGCAAAAAATTTAAATGAATTAGCCAACAAAGGAAAATTGGATCCGGTCATTGGACGAGATGAAGAAATAAGAAGGACTTTGCATATCCTTTCCCGCAGAAGTAAAAACAATCCAATTTTAGTTGGGGAACCTGGTGTAGGTAAAACCGCCATAGCCGAAGGATTGGCGATGCGTATTGTCAATGGGGATGTACCAGATAATTTAAAAAGTAAAATTATTTATGCACTAGACATGGGTCAATTAATTGCGGGTGCAAAATATAAAGGCGAGTTTGAAGAAAGATTAAAAGGAGTAGTAAAAGAAGTGGCTGATAGTGACGGGGAGGTAATTTTATTTATTGACGAGATTCATACTTTGGTGGGCGCTGGAGGGGGAGAAGGAGCGATGGATGCTGCCAATATTTTAAAGCCAGCATTGGCAAGAGGGGAGTTAAGGGCCATTGGCGCAACCACCTTGGCAGAGTATCAAAAGTTTTTTGAAAAAGACAAAGCATTAGAGCGTCGCTTTCAAAAAGTAATGATTGACGAACCTACTAAAGAAGATGCTATTTCTATTTTAAGGGGCTTAAAGGAACGTTATGAAACCCATCATCATGTTCGGATTAAAGATGAAGCGATTATTGCTGCCGTTGAATTATCAACTAGGTATATTACAGATCGTTTCCTGCCTGACAAAGCCATTGACTTAATTGACGAGAGTGCCGCAAAATTGCGTTTAGAAATGAATTCCATGCCAGAGGAGTTAGATACTTTAATGCGTCAAATTAGGCAGTTGGAAATTGAGCGGGAAGCCATTAAAAGAGAAAATAATCCAGATCAGTTAAAAGCATTGAATATTGAAATAAGTAATTTAACTGTTCAGCAGGATACCTTAAAAGCAAAATGGATTTCAGAAAAAGAGATGGTTGATAAAGTACAAAAAGCTAAATCGGATATCGAAAAACTGAAACAAGAGGCCGAGGTAGCTGAACGTAATGGAGATTATGGCAAAGTTGCTGAAATTAGGTATGGTAAAGTAAAAGAACAGGAAGCCATTTTAGAAAGTCTGACCAATGCATTACAGGAGTTGGGGACAAATGAACATCGATTAATGAAAGAGGAAGTAGATGCCGAGGATATTGCCGAAAATGTGGCAAAGGCAACAGGCATTCCAGTTAGTAAAATGATGCAATCAGAAAGAGAAAAGCTTTTACAATTGGAGGAGGAATTGCATAAAAGGGTCATTGGGCAGGAAGAGGCAATTACTGCAGTATCGGATGCTATTCGAAGAAGTAGGGCTGGATTACAGGATCCCAAAAAGCCTATTGGGTCATTTATATTTTTAGGAACGACAGGGGTAGGTAAAACAGAATTAGCGAAAGCATTGGCTGAGTACTTATTTGATGATGACTCAATGATGACGAGAATTGATATGAGTGAGTACCAGGAAAAACATGCTGTATCCAGATTGGTAGGAGCGCCTCCCGGTTATGTAGGGTATGATGAAGGCGGACAACTTACTGAAGCAGTGCGTCGTAAACCCTATAGTGTGGTATTGTTGGATGAAATTGAAAAAGCACATCCTGATGTTTGGAACATTTTATTACAAGTATTGGACGATGGTCATTTAACGGATAATAAAGGAAGGACGGTGAATTTTAAAAACACCATTATTATTATGACTTCTAATATCGGAAGCCATCTTATTCAGGAGGCCTTTGAAGGGGTAACTGAAAAAAATATAGAAGCAAAAATGGAGCAATCAAAGTCGGAGGTAATGACTTTGTTAAAACAAACCATTCGACCAGAATTTTTAAATAGAGTGGATGAAGTAATCATGTTTGCTCCTTTATTGCAAAAACAAATGGCTTCGATTGTAAAAATTCAATTAAACAATTTAAAGCATTTGGTTGCAGAAAATGGAATGCAAATTGAATTTAGTGATTACCTGATTGAATTTTTATCAGAACAAGGCTTTGATATGCAGTTTGGTGCAAGGCCATTAAAAAGATTAATTCAAAAAATGGTAGTAAATGAATTAAGTAAGAAAATTTTGAGTGGAGAAATAGATAAAAGCAAAAAAGTTTTAATTGATATTTTTGATGGCTTGATGGTATTTAGAAACGAAGCATAAATGATTTTTTAATTGAATACAATTGAAAATTTAATTAGCCCCTGCCATTCAAGGAAGGGGCTTTTTGCTGTATATTTACGTAATTATGGCAAGGACTAACCGAAAAGCAGCAGTTGGATTTATATTTCTAACTTTATTGATTGATGTAATTGGATTGGGTATTATTATTCCAGTAATGCCTCAGTTAATTAAACATTTGATTGGGACCGATGATATGAGCAAGGTGTCTATCTATGCTGGTTGGATGACTTTTTTATATGCCACAATGCAGTTTTTATTTTCTCCAATCATTGGAAGTTTAAGCGATAAATATGGACGACGTCCTGTATTGCTTTTTTCATTATTAGGCTTTGGGATTGATTATTTGTTTCTAGCTTTTTCACCCTCCATTTGGTTTTTATTTGTTGGTCGAACTATTTCTGGTATAACAGGTGCAAGCATGACTACCGCTTCGGCATATATAGCAGATGTGAGTGATGATACCAATCGCGCGCAAAATTTTGGAATGATAGGTGCAGCTTTTGGGGTTGGCTTTATTATTGGCCCCATGCTGGGTGGGTTTTTGGGTGAATTAAGCCCTAAGTTGCCTTTTCTTGTTGCTGCTGGCTTGGCCTTATTAAATGCCTTGTATGGTTATTTTGTTTTGCCGGAGTCATTGGGTCTTGAACATAGAAGAGCTTTTGATATAAAAAGAGCCAATCCATTAGGGGCTTTAGGGCATTTAAGAAAATATCCCGCCGTTTCTGGATTAATTGTTTCATTGGTGTTTATATACATTGCATCACATGCTGTTCAAAGCAATTGGAGTTTTGCCAATATTGAAAAATTCCATTGGAGTCCAAAAACGATTGGGTTTTCCCTTGGCGTGGTAGGATTATTAGTAGGACTTGTACAAGGATTGCTTATTAGGGTCATTAATCCAAAATTGGGTAACGAAAAAAGTGTGTATGTGGGGATTGCTTTGTACGCAATAGGTTTATTTTTATTTGCATTTGGTACTTCCTCCTTTATTAAGGATTCCTCGGGTTGGGTAATGTTTGTATTTTTAATTCCTTATTGCCTTGGAGGTATTTCTGGCCCTGCATTGCAATCATTAATATCTGTTCATGTTCCTAAAAATGAACAAGGTGAATTGCAAGGGTCTTTAACCAGTATCATCAGTGTCACTTCCATTGTTGGGCCCTTGCTAATGACAGGCTTGTTTTCCTATTTTACAAATCCAAAACATGGTTTTTATTTCCCAGGAGTTTCTTTCCTGATGGGGGCTATTTTGATGCTTTTCAGTGCAATTACAGCGTATAATGTATTGAAAGGCGATCCAGTGGTTAAAGCGCATGAACCTAAAGGGTAGTTTTGCCCAATTAATGCCCTGAGGTTGTTATATTTGTGTCCAAATTAAAGCATAGTATGACGCAATTAATGACACAACTTCACGAGACAGCTAACTTTATTAAATCCAAAGTAAATGATACTGCTACAACAGCTATTATTTTAGGAAGCGGTTTAGGCAATTTAGCCACAAATATTCAAGTTGATTTTGAACTTCCTTATTCTTCGATTCCACATTTCCCTGTGAGTACAGTGGAAGGACATAAAGGACGTTTAATTCTTGGAAAATTAAATGGTAAAAAAGTTTGGGTGATGGAAGGTCGTTTTCATTTTTATGAAGGATATACATCCGAGCAAGTAGTTTATCCAGTAAGAGTGTTAAGATTATTAGGCGTTGAAAATTTATTATTATCGAATGCGGCGGGGGGATTGAATCCCAATTATGCAGTAGGGGATTTGATGATTTTAAAAGATCAAATTAGTTTATTTACTATTAATCCATTAATTGGGAAAAATGAAGATGCTTTAGGGACTCGTTTCCCAGACATGAGCGAGCCCTATGCCAATTTGTTTATTCAAAAAGCAAAAGAGATTGCAGTAGCCCATAATATACATTTACATGAGGGGGTTTATGTTGGAGTAACTGGTCCTACTTTTGAAACAAGGGCGGAATACAAATTAATCAAAGCAGTTGGAGGCGATGTGGTTGGAATGAGTACTGTGCAAGAAAATATTGCAGCAGTGCATTGTGGGATGAAGGTTTTTGCTATTAGTGTAGTGACCGATTTGGGTATACGCGAGGATAATAATGTAATTACGCATCAAGAAGTGCTAGAGGCAGCAAATGCGGCCGAGCCTAAATTAACTTTAATTTTTAGCGAGCTTGTAAAAGAGATCGCCTAAAAAATTTACTATGAAGCTTTGTAAAAAAGTATTACTCCCCTTTTTTGTTTTGGGCTGTTTCTATCAAGCAGCACGAGCACAAAGTCCTATCCCATTAGGGGGTGGGATGCAAGGTTTCGGTAGTAGGCAAGGCTTTGGTAATATGCAAGGCAACAAAAAAAACGATTCTTTACAAAGAAGGGATAAGTATGCTGATTCAATTACTATTTACTATAAACTCTACAACCAAAATGATATTTTAAAATTGGATTCTAGTGTCAATGATTTTTTTGTGCACTATCCAGTTCCCTATACCGCCTATAATTTGGGAAATTTAGGTACTGCAAGTAATTCTTATTTATTTAAGCCTAAATTAAATATTGGATGGGATGCTGGATTTCATGCTTATGATACTTACTTATATACATTAGAACAAACACCGTTTTACCAAACAACAAGGCCTTATACTGAGTTTGGGTATTTATTAGGGGCCAAGGGGGAACAAATGGTGGAAATAAAACATTCACAAAACAAAAAGCAACAACTTAATTTTTCATTTGATTATCGCTTCAGTAATGCACCAGGCAATGTAAAAAACCAAAATGCCAATGTCAATAACATGCGCATTACTGCAAATTACCAAGGTAAAAGAAAACGTTTTGCCTCCTTTTTAGTCATGTTATTTAATCAAACTGCTTCCTCGGAAAATGGGGGTTTAGTGAATGCGGCTTTGTTAGATAGTTTGTCCTTAAATGATCCCTATGAATTAGAAACCAGGCTTGGAGTAAGTGGTTCTTCATTTCGCAATCCATTTAATACAAGTATCGCTACCGGTACTAAGTATAAGCAAAATACCATTGCTTGGAGGCAAACCTATGATTTTGGACAAAAAGATTCAATTGTCAAGGACACTTTTGTTGTTCATATGTTTTATCCAAGAATCCGTTTTCAAAATGAAATTAAAATTCAAACTAGCCAGTTTTCATTCGTTGATGCCAATCCTTCCAAAGAAGGCTATATGAATTATTTTGGTGTCAATTATGATTCGGGTTCTGTGGGTTATGTTGATAATTGGTCGGTTGTTTCAAACGAGTTTAGCATAATTAGTTATCCCGAAAAAAATAATAGCAATCAATTTTTACAATTAGGTACAGGATATACCAATATGACTGCTACTCATAATGGGAGGGCTAGTTGGAGTAATTACAATTTATATGGCATGGCCATGTATAAAAATAAAACGCGCAATCAGCTTTGGGATTTAATCATTGCCGGAAAATTGTTTTTAAACGGGTATCATGCCGGAGATTATGATGCAAATGCTTCCTTGTCAAGGATCCTTAATAAAAATGGGACCTATTTGCAATTGTCTTTTCAAAATACTAACAGAACACCTGCCATGAATATTTTGGGATTTACTCAATTTAACATCAATAATATAGGAGGTATCGCAAAAGAAAATACAACCTTATTTAATGGTTTAATGGGAAATAAATCAAAAGGATGGGAGGCTAGTTTTAGTTATCAATTAATTCAAAACTATCATTATTTTTCCTCGGGATTCCAGCCAGCCGTGCATGGCAATAGTATGAATTATATTCGTGGACAAATTGAACATAAAGTAAAAATTAGCAAATATTGGAATTGGTATGACCAAGCCACCATTCAGTTGGTAGATCCGAATGCACCTGTTAATGTACCATTGTTATTAACAAGACAAAGAATTGCTTTTGAAGGAAATTTTTATAAAAACCTGCATTTATCAACCGGGTTGGAATTAATTTATCACACCAACTATCAAGCAGATGGCTATATGCCATTTACGGGGCAGTTTTATTACCAAGAAAGCTATACCACAGCCAATAGGCCAACAGCAAATGCTTTTTTACATTTTATGATTAAGCGATTAAAAGGGTATATTCGATTAGAAAATTTGAATACAACTATACCATCCAATGCAAGTTTCGGTAATGCTTACAATTTCACTACACAACATTATCCAACTGCAGGCATGTGGTTTAGGGTAGGCATTTGGTGGAATTTCATTAATTAATAAATAATCAAATCAATCAACAACAAAAATTAAACATCATGAAAAAACTTTTATTGTTATGCACAATACTTCTAACATTTGGTAGTATTGCTATTGCTCAAAATCCAACTACTATTAAGGTTGCTGGAAATTGTGGAATGTGTAAGAAAAACATTGAAAAAGCAGCAAAAAGCGCAGGTGCAAGTACAGCTAGCTGGGATAAGGTTGCTAAAGTATTGACAGTTTCATTTGATGCTGCTAAAACATCAGTTGATAAAATAGAAGCATCTATTGCCGGTGCTGGGTATGATACCGAGCATAAGGAAGCAAGTATAGAGGCCTATAAGAAACTAGATGAGTGTTGCCAATATGAACGAAAGCCCAAAAAGCAATAATAATACAACTTACAAAGAAGCCCTTCCTATTCGGAGGGCTTCTTTGTATAGAGCAGATTTTTTTATTCAAATAAATGATAAATTCGGTAACTTTAAATAGTGAAAAATGCAATTGTCATATTCTTAAGTTCCTTATACTTATTAGGGGCAACGGAGGCTTATCAGCTACTGAAAATCCCTTTTTTGGTGGAACATTATAAAACACACCAACAGTTTGACAATGAAATAAGCTTTACTAAGTTCATTAAAATGCATTATTTCCAGCAGCAGACTTATGATAGTGATTACCAACAGGATATGCAACTTCCTTTTAAGTCCTCCAATAGAACCGTTTCATTATTAAATTTTGTAACCTTATTTGTGCCTAAACAAATTGTTACACCGAATATTTTTTTTAAGCTAAGTAGAACCTATTTAGTGATTAATGATGAAGAACATATTTCCTATAATTACGGAAATATTTTTCAGCCACCCCGCGCATAATCTTTAGTTATTATTGTAACGCACAATTAAATTGTGTGTCATCATTTCATCATTTTTGAAACAGGTATTTTATGTTAAATAAAATAATTGCTTATTCTATAAAGAATAAGTTAATCATTGGATTATCAGTTTTGGCATTAATTGGTTGGGGGGTGTATGAAGTTACTCAATTGCCTATTGATGCTGTGCCCGATATTACGGACAACCAAGTGCAGGTGATTACTGTGTCGCCTTCATTAGGGGCAAATGATATTGAAAGGCTGGTTACTTTTCCCATTGAACAAGCTTGTAGCAGCATTCCAGGTACAAAACAAATAAGAAGCTTTTCGCGTTTTGGCTTATCCCTCATTACCATTGTATTTAATGACGGAGTAGATATTTATTGGGCTAGGCAACAAATCACTGAAAAACTTCAAAAGGTACAACAAGACATACCAGTAGGCACCGGTTCCCCTGAATTAGCGCCAGTGTCCACTGGCTTGGGTGAAATTTTCCAATATGTTGTGAGGCCCTTAAAAGGGTATGAAGGAAAGTATGATGCGATGCAATTGAGAACCATTCAAGATTGGATAGTAAGAAGGCAGTTAATTGGTACAGCTGGTGTTGCAGAAGTAGCAAGTTTTGGTGGGAAATTAAAGCAATATGAAATTGCTGTTCAACAGGATCAACTTAAAGCGTATGGGCTAACTATATCAGATATATTTTCGGCATTAGAAAAAAACAATCAAAATACTGGTGGTGCCTATATTGAAAAAGGGCCTACAGTATTATATATAAGAAGTGAGGGACTCACTGCCAACTTAGAGGATATCAACAAAATAGTTGTAAAAACTTTGGACAATGGGGCACCTTTGTTAATTCGAGACTTAGCTAAAGTACAATATGGCGCAGCCATTAGGTATGGTGCAATGACATACAATGATAAAGGTGAAGTAGCCGGTGCTGTGGTGATGATGTTAAAAGGTGAAAATTCCTCGGAAGTAGTGAAAAGAGTGAAAGAAAAAGTTGCCGAGATTCAAAAAATGTTGCCAGAGGGGGTAGTGATTGAGCCTTTTTTAGATAGAACTAAAATGGTAAACAATGCCATTAAAACTGTAGAAACTAATTTATTAGAAGGGGCATTGATTGTAATTTTCGTATTGGTCTTTTTCCTTGGAAATATAAGAGCAGGTTTAATTGTATCTTCTGTCATTCCATTATCTATGTTATTTGCGATTATCCTAATGAATCAATTTGGAGTAGGGGGTAACTTAATGTCATTGGGTGCAATTGATTTTGGATTAATTGTAGATGGTTCAGTCATTGTTGTTGAAGCCATCTTACATCGATTTACACATTCTAAACAATTTAGGTCCTTGTCAACATTGAATCAGGATGATATGGATACTGAAGTGGGTAATTCAACTGGTTCGATGATTAAATCGGCCGTATTTAGTCAAATTATTATTTTAATTGTATATCTACCCATTCTTTCTTTACAAGGTATCGAAGGAAAAATGTTCAAGCCCATGGCATTTACCATTGCCTTTGCCATTTTTGGTGCATTTATTTTATCCATCACTTATGTGCCCATGATGGCAGCCTTGGTTTTAAATAAGAAAATTAACCATAAAGCCACTATGGCCGATAGGTTAATGCAATTGATAGAAAGAAGTTACCAGCCACTGCTTAAAAAAATAATGCAGTACCCCAAAATGGTGATTATGTCAACAGTGGCCTTGTTTACCATTGCTGTACTACTTTTAATGAATATGGGAGGTGAATTTATTCCGCAATTAGAGGAAGGTGATTTTGCAGTTGAAACAAGGGTATTGACTGGTAGCAACTTAAATAATACCATCGCTTCTACACAAAAAGCATCAAAGTTATTGCTTCAAAACTTTCCTGAAATTGAAAAAATCGTCACTAAAATTGGAAGTGCAGAAATTCCAACCGACCCAATGCCATTTGAAGCGGGGGACATGATGATTATTCTTAAGGATAAAAAAGAGTGGGTATCTGCAAGTTCCTTTCCCGAGTTAAGTATGAAAATGACTAAGGTTTTAGAACAGATACCTGGCATCACAGTGGGTTTTCAATTTCCTGTTCAAATGAGATTTAATGAGTTAATGACAGGCGCAAGACAGGATGTGGTTTGTAAAATATTTGGCGAAAATTTAGATTCACTCACCCAATATGCAGGTGCTTTAAATGAAATTATTAAAACCGTAGAAGGGGCAGTCAATATTTATGAGGAAAAAGTTACTGGGATGCCGCAGGTTGTTATCAAGTACAATAGGGATGGCATGGCAAAATATGGATTAAATGTTGCTGATATTAATAAAGTGGTAAATAGTGCTTTTGCTGGTCAGACAGCAGGGCAGGTGTATGAGGAAGAAAAGCGATTTGATATGGTAGTGCGTTTGGATGGTAATGCTAGAAAAAACATAGCTGATATTGAAAATTTATCGATAACTACAACAAAGGGATTGCCTATTCCCTTGTCAGCAGTAGCTACTATTCAACAAATAGAAGGGGTGAATCAAATCCAAAGAGAAAATACAAAACGAAGAATTATTGTAGGGTTTAATGTAAACGGGAAAGATGTACAAACAATTGTGAAGGAGTTGCAATCAAAAATTGCAACACAGTTGAAATTACAAAAGGGATATACAATAGAATACGGAGGTTCATTTGAAAATATGAATGCTGCCAAAGCACGACTAAGTATAGTTGTTCCTATCGCCTTATTATTGATATTTCTATTACTTTATTTTGCCTTTAATTCAGTTAAGCAAGGCTTGTTAATATACACAGCCATACCTTTGTCTGCCATGGGGGGTATTTTTGCATTATGGGCTAGATCAATGCCATTTAGCATTTCAGCTGGAGTTGGATTTATCGCCTTATTTGGGGTGGCTGTTTTAAATGGTATATTATTAGTGTCAGAATTCAACCGTTTAAAAGCGGAAGGTTGGCAGGATGTTCACCGCATTGTAATACATGCCACCAAATCAAAGCTAAGGGCAGTACTGATGACTGCATTGGTTCCTGCCTTAGGGTTTATTCCTATGGCCGTTAGTACTGGTGCTGGGGGCGAAGTGCAAAAGCCATTGGCAACTGTAGTCATTGGAGGGCTTATTATATCTACTATGCTCACTTTATTTGTATTGCCAGTTATGTATGTGTTATTTGAAAAAGGAGTAAGCTATTTCAATAAAAGTAAATTCAATACGCTACTTATACTACTTTTAGTTTTGACTCCCTTCAGTATAAAGGCACAGGAAAAAATTAGTTTACCTGCTGCAATTGATAGCGCATTAAAGAATAATGCTTTCGGGAAAGTATCTGCTAAGCAGGTGGCTTATTTTGAATCCTTAAAAAAGTCAAATGTAGATATAGAGAAAACCGCAATTGGTTTTGGTTATGGCAATATCAATGGAAATAATAAGGATAATTTGTATTCAATTTCACAAATCATTCAATTTCCATCAGTGTATAAATTTCAAGGCGATGTTTTTAAGTCCAATGTTGAAATTAGTTTACTCAATAAAACTTTGAAAGAAATTGAGCTAAAATCAACGGTTAAAAAACAATTTTATCATTTAGTTTTATTGCAACAAAAAGCAGCGCTTTTAATTAATGCCGATAGCATTTATAAAATGTTTGTTCGTAAAGCACAACAAAAATTTATTTCAGGCAGTGTAGATGTTTTGGAGAAGATAACTGCTGAAAATCAATTGGCTCAAATTAATTATCAGTTACAGTCCATTAAATCCAGTATTGAAGTTGGGGTTAATCAATTTAATGTGCTCATTAATTGTACTAAACCTTATGAGCCGAACAGTTCAACCATTCAATTAGCCTTAGCGCAAATACCAGATTTAATGTCAATCAACGAAACCCCTTTCTTTAAGTTGCAAGAAGCTAATATTGCAAAATCAGCACAATTATTACAACTTGAAAAAAGTAAATTGTATCCATCAATTAGTATGGGGTACAATTCAACAACTTTTGTTGGGTGGCAAACAACAGCCCAAAATAATGAGCAATTTTTTGGCAATGACCGTAGATTTTCGTCCATTAATATGGGGTTAGCTTTACCACTTTTTGGGGGCGCACAACGTGCTAAAATTAATGCTAGTAGTATTGCCATTGAACAATCGAAACTTGAAAAAGTAGCATACACGCAACAACAACAAGCTGATTTAAAAAACGCAACCACCCTTTATTTGCAGCACAAAAAAACAGTTGACTATTATCAACAATTTATATTGCCCAATGCTAAACTTTTAATAGAAACGGCTACTAAAAAAATGGATGCAGGTGAAATTGGCTATATAGAGTGGGTGATGCTTATAAATCAGGGCATACAATCTCAAAATGAATACTTGGGGTATATGCAGCAACTTAATGAAGCTGTTATAGAAATTGAAAAAATTAGTGCTAACAAATAATGAAATAAATTTTATGAAATATTTTAAATTGACTTTAATGGTTTTGCCTTTCGCCCTTATTGCATGTAATGGCAATAAGCCAAAGGAAACCAAAGAAAAGAAAACAATAGCTGAAACTGTAAAAGATGAACTGGTTGTCTTAACAGATGCTCAGTTAAAAAATGCCGACTTGCAAATAGGAGCAATCATTGATACATCCATGCATAAGGTGCTAAAAGTAAATGGGCATATGGATGTTCCCCCCAATAATATTGTTTCTGTAAGCATTCCTTATGGGGGCTATATTAAAAAAACAAATTTGATACCTGGCACCTATGTAAAAAAAGGGGCAACATTGGCAGTGTTAGAAGATCCTTCCTATGTTCAGTTGCAACAGGATTATTTAACAGCAACGAGTAAGCTGGTTTTTTTAGAAGCAGACTATAATCGTCAAAAAGGACTAAATGAAACGAAAGCGGTTAGCGATAAAGTTTTTCAGGCAGCCAAATCCGATTTTGAAACCCAAAAATACATGGTAAAAGCCTTAAGTGAGAAGCTTAAGTTATTGGGACTTAATCCAAATGGATTAAACGAAAACAATATTTCAAGGTCTATTTCTTTTAGTAGTCCAATTAATGGATACGTAACTAAAGTGAATGTAAACAATGGCAAATATGTGAGTCCTACAGATATTTTATTTGAAATAGTAGATCCAAGCGACTTGCATCTTAGACTTACAGTATTAGACAATGATGCCGTTAATTTACAAATTGGAAATTCAGTTAGCTTTTACGCAAATAATAATGTAAATGAAAAATATTTAGCTAATGTGGCAGTAATAACACCTAATATCGGAGAAGAAAGTACAACGGACGTGCATTGTCATTTAGTGAATGAGCGAATTAAATTGTTCCCAGGCACATTTGTAAATGCCGAAGTAGCATTAAACAATGCCAAAGTAAAGGCTTTGCCTGAAGAAGCTATTGTGAAATGGCAAAATAAGGATTATGTGTTTGTAAAAACAGCTACTACTCAATTTAAGTTAGTACCTGTTAATATAGGCATGAATGTGAATGGACTTGTTGAAATTAAATCCGACTTAGCAAATCAACAAATAGTGCTTAAAAATGCATTTACATTGTTGATGAAATTAAAAAACAATGGGGATGAGTAACTCATTTTCACTCCTATTGTTCAAAATATGCAAGACTGCCACCTACCCAGGTGGCATTTGCATTATAGCTCACGCCAATCATCTTGCCTTTACTTAGTCTGGCTAAATTAAGTGTTGCAATATATTTTTTTGCTTTTTCATCCCAAAAGTAAAATAACCTAATTTCTGTTGAAGCAGGTCCTGTTGGAGTATCTATCATTGGAGCGTAAATTACTTTTTCTTGAATAATCCAATTTTGTGGGTCCTTTATATTTTCTATATCTTTTTTGGTCACATCAATCAATACGCCTTGGCCTGCAAAGGAAAATAAGGGCTTTAGTACATAACTATCTAAATTTTCAGGTAGCGTTTTTACTTCAGCTAAAAATTGTGTCTTTGGAACACAGGAAGCGTTCAAAAAGGGAAGTATATACTTACTAATTCGATAATAATGATTAGGGTGTGTTACCCATTCTAGACCAATAGTAGAAGATAATAAGGCAGCTTTTTCTTTTACTTCCGTACTTTGTTTTTCAATTTCATCCCAAATGACTCTATTATATATCCTTTCAAAGGTATGTTTTACATTATTTCGAATATAAATTAAATGATTGTCCTCTTTCAATAACTCGGTGACACAAACTATTGGAATATCCAATAGTTTTTTTGTGATCTCAAAATCAATCTTAGTTTTTTGTTGTTCAGGAAATAGCTCAAGTAGTACAGTGTGTTTTTTCTGATCTCCTTTAATTAAACTACTTAAATGAGTAAGATAGCTTTCTTGGGTATAATTATTTAAATAGGGTGAATAACCTTCAGGGATTCTAAAATTATTTCTGAAGGCGATATCATGCATTACTTCAAAACCAAATAGGGAAGGGAAACCTTGTAGTTCAATCAGCTTTGGAATAATTTCATTGTTATTATTACATAATGCAAAATCCATCACAATACAAGCTGGCAATCTATTTTCATTAGGGGGCGTCGTAATGGTAGAAAAGGAATTTTCAGTTTTTGCTATAAATGTTTCACTCGTGATAAATGCATTGATTTCTTCGCCGGCCTTTAATAAAGCATATTTTGTAGCCTTGTCAATAAAAACGGGTGTTTCCGCAAGTCTAAATCCAATTTTGTCTGAAACCTGATTATTTAATTCAGACAACATATTTTGGTAATTGCTTTCGGAAAAAGCCTTAATATAAGCCTGTCTTATTGCGCTAATCATTTTTGGAGGACTTTGTCTAAAAAGTTGGGAATCAAATGTGTGTAAGTACTAATAATGGGAGAGTTTTCATCCAAATGAGCGATGATGCGCTCCCATTTTTCAATGCCAAATTCACTGATAATGGATTGCTTATTGGCAGGTTCATTAAAATATTCAATCAATTCATTTAATTCAGCTTCGGGATGAAATTGTACGCCAAACATGTTTTTAGAAAAGCGAATGGCCATAATAGCGCGCTCTAATGGAATAGCCGGCCTCATTTTTTCAAGTGCCATAATTTGAGCGTTCATTAACTTTATTTTTGCATCATTGGGCGCAATAATTTGGTAAACTCTACTTTCCAATGCATAAAAAGTTTCTTGTAAACCAGTAAATAAATCGTCTTCAACTAAGGTATGCACTGGTAAAACGCCAACCTGTTTAGATTTTCTTAAACAAACAGTACCTAAATCAAAATGCCTACAGGCAATTTGAAAACTATGACAAATTAAAAATACAGGTTTGTGTATTTCGTAAATATTTTCAAGCCATTGGGTGAATTGTTGATCCCATTTTTCATTGATACTATCTAAAGGTGAGCCAGGTCCTCCAGTGGAAATATAGGCATCAAAATGATCCTCGGGTATTTCACTTGCCCCTCTGGTATTAAACACGATTGTTTCTACCATTAAGTTATTACGCACTCCCCATTCTTTGATAATTGTATGTAAGCAACGCAAGCCTATATTGGCTGCGCCGTCATACATGTCAAGTATCGCAATGCGAATGGGTTTCGCGCCCATTATAAATAACTTAAGTTTGTTTTTGGACTTAATTGCAATAAGGTTTCATACATCAACTGAATTGTATCCACAATATCTTTTTTATGAATCATTTTAACAGTGGTATGCATGTATCTTAATGGAATTGAAATTAAAACAGAAGGACAGCCATCATTAGCATAAGCAAAACTATCTGTGTCAGTTCCAGTGCTCCTACTTAAGGTTCTAAACTGTACGGGTATTTTTTTTGCTTTTGCAGTATCTTCCACAATGGCCAATAGTTTATTATGAATTGCGGGTGCATATGCCAACGAGGGTCCTTTACCACATACAATATCACCCTCAATGGCTTTGTTGATCATTGGGGTATGTGTATCATGGGTTACGTCGGTTACAATTGCGATATTGGGTTTTATTCGTCTAGCGATCATTTCAGCACCTCTTAATCCAATTTCTTCCTGCACGGCGTTTACAATATATAATCCAAATGGCAGTTTCTTTTTATTTTCTTTTAATTGTCTTGCTACTTCTGCAATCATAAATCCACCAATACGATTGTCAAAAGCGCGTCCAATAATAAAATCATTGGCTAATTCATCAAAACCTTCTTCATAGGTAACTACAGCGCCAATATGAATACCCAATGCTTCCACTTCTTTTTTAGAGCGCGCTCCACAATCCAATGTTAGGTTGTCCACCTTGGGTTGTGGTTCTTTTTGTTCAGGGTTGCTTAAACGCGTATGAATGGCTGGCCACCCAAAAACCGCTTTAACAGGGCCTTTTTTTCCATGAATCCAAACGCGCATGCTAGGGGCAATTTGATGGTCAACACCTCCATTTCGCTTTAAGTGTATTAATCCTTGGTCATTAATATAGTTAACAAACCAACTAATTTCATCGGCGTGTGCTTCAATGACTACTTTAAAGGGCGCATCTGGGTTAATCACCCCCACAGCTGTTCCGTAGGGATCTGTGAATGTAGTGTCAACATATTTAGTAATATAATTTAACCATATTTTTTGACCACTAGATTCAAAGCCTACAGGCGAGGGATTGTTGATATATTCTTTTAAAAAAGAGTAGGCATTGGCATTCATTAATTCTTTTTTGCCACTTTGTTTCGAAGAAGGATTTGTTTTTTTAACTGTTTTGTTGGATGCTTTAGCCATAAAATTCAGGTTTAAATTTATCAAGTGCAAGATACTACTTATTGCATTTATAATTTAGGCCCTTTTTGTTTAGAATATTGATACTTTTGTAAATATGTCAAGCAACGAGATACCATTACCCATTACTTTAAATGATTTATGGGATTTGCCTGAGGCGGCCTTCCTGGGGACAGCCCAGCAATTATGTCAATTTCAGGCGGAGCACAATCCAGTATATCGGGAGTGGATTAGGCTATCCAAACAGCAAATCGATAGTGTAGATAGTCCCATCAAAATACCATTTTTACCTATTTCTTTTTTTAAGAATCAGGATGTATATATAGGTGCAAGACCTCAAACCTTATTTGAAAGTAGTGGTACTTCTCAGGATATTGTAAGTAAACATTGGGTAAGCGATACCTCCATTTATGAAGCTAGTTTTATACATTGTTTTGAACGTTTTTACGGCAGTCCCAAAGACTATTGTATTATTGGATTACTTCCCTCTTATTTGGAAAGGCAACATTCTTCCTTGGTATATATGGTTGATAAGTTAATTCAACTTTCAGGGCATGAACACAGTGGTTTCTATTTGAATGAATTTGAAAAACTACATCATCTATTGCAACAATTGTCAAAAACCCCCACAAAAATATGGTTCATTGGTGTTAGCTTTGGATTGATTGATTTTTCAACGGCTTTTCCGCAAAAATTAAACAATGTTACTGTTATTGAAACAGGGGGAATGAAAGGACGTAAACAGGAATTGAGTAAGGAAGAATTACATACTTTATTGAAGCGTAATTTAGGGGTGGCTACTATCCATTCCGAATATGGGATGACAGAGCTATTGAGCCAAGCATATTCACTAGGAGAGGGTATCTTTAAATGTCCACCTTGGATGAAAGTATTAGTAGGTGAACCCGAGGACCCCACTCAATTAAAAACAAAGGGAAGGGGGATATTGCATGTGATTGACTTGGCAAATATATACAGCTGTTGTTTTATTGCAACACAGGATATGGGAGAGTTATATGAAGATGGCAGTTTTAAAGTACTAGGAAGAGCAGATAACAGTGACAGAAGAGGGTGTAGCTTATTGCTTGTGTAATGAACATTACTATATATTTACTCCTTCATTATCTTTTCAATTTCCATAACATATAAATGATTTAAATCGTAATTGTATTGTCTTTTATCGGCCTTGTCTCGGTTTTTTATAATTAAGGGATCGGAATGCTGAGTAGTCATTTTAAATTTTTGGTTTATTTTAATAAAATGATCACTCCTGCTTTTATTTTGGGTTAAAGTGTCTTTTTGCTGTACCCCAATAATTTTATTGATTGACTTTGTACTCAATTCTTCTCCTTTGCTATTTTGTTGATATAAGGCTTCAATTAATTCCTTTTCAATAATCGTTAGTGAATTATAAAAGTTTTGGTATAATATAGTGGTAAGCTCCTTAGGGATACTTTTACGTTTAAAGATCCTTGTTCTAATGGCAATGAATGAAAAAATTGCAATGATAATGAGTAATAGTAAGGTTTTGTATTTATTAAAAAGATAAACAATGGTTTCTCCCCAGCTTTGATTATTAATATAAATTGGGTTTGCTTGATTAACATTCATTTCAGCTAAGTTGATACTTGTTTTAATCCATTCTAAATCCTTTCCTGGATTCATTTTTGCATAATATAAGTCATTGCCAATATTGAATTGGAATTCTATTTGTTGTTTAGTTCTGTTATTATTATATAATGTCAACCAAATTTGTCTAAGTCTTTCGCTTTCCTTGATACTAAATTGACCATATTGGTTCTTTTCAAAGTTCATCCAATAAAACTCCAATTGATTTTGAAAAACATAATAATTGTCTAAATGCAACTCAAAACTTCTATATTGTTTTGCTTTAAAAATAGATTTAAAACTAGGGTTTAACTTGCCAAGCGTTTTCCATTCTCTAAGGTTAAAATCAAATACATAACAACTATCAACTGCTTCTGACTGAAAAGTCCTAGGATAATTGGGGTAATAATAGGAATTGGTCACATACATTTTGGGATTTGGATCCTTTTCATTTACATGCACAATAGCGTCTTTGTAGTCATCAAAAAAACATTGAACTGCTCTGTTGGCCAAGATCAATTCCCATTGATTGGTGTTTTTACTAAAATAGGTAACTATCCCTCGAATTTGCCAAAAACCGGTCCCCCCATATTGAAAAAGGGTGTCTTTGATTAAAAAGTTTTGCGCATAAAAATTAACTCCTGAAAAGACGGTTTTGTCCATTCGATTTAATTGGATTACCCCTTTTTTGTCTATGACCTGGTACAATTGTCCTGTACCTAAAGGTTGTAAAAACAGTTGCTTCCCCTTTTTAATAATATTGGTGCTTGAAAAAAGAAAGTTGTCGAGCTCAAAATTCACATTATTATTAAGAACAAAATTCGCATTTTGAGTACTATCCGCTAGTAAAAGTTTCAATAAACTTATTTCATGTTTTTTTAATAGGTTAATTTCCTTTTGTGCAAAAACAGGATGTAGAAAGGTGATCGAAAAAAGTATAGTAATTATTTTCTTCATGGGAAGCTGTAGGAGCCAAAAGTAATAAAAAATACAATAAGAAATTTACTTATTTGATTTAGTATTAATTATATAAATTATTAATATATAAAATAATGTAAAACAATATTTAGTAATAATATTTATTTTTTCACTTCTTTCATTATGTAATTTAGAAAATACACTATTTGTTTATAGCAAATTTGTCTTGAGTCTGAAAACTCAATTATTTAAATTAAAGAAATATTAAATATATAAAAAGTATTATCCTTTGGGGGAAGGATAATCGGGGTGGTGGGGATTCGTCTCTGTCACCCCAACTTTTTTTATATGCCAAACCCCCGCAATGACCAAGACAGTTCCGATCATTTGCTGCCAGGTAAATGTTTCCCCCAAAGGGAACGTGGAAGGAGAACGGGACGCAGATAATCTTTAAAGCATAAAGAATAGAGCATAAAG
>JACCDH011832355.1_pt1 | contig 61687 bp, 63 predicted proteins | sample 7442481 | NCBI WGS metagenome assembly JACCDH01 (sample SAMN15323433, study PRJNA562643) | freshwater metagenome | isolation source: river surface water | place: USA:Blue River Watershed | collected 2017-08-15
GTGCGGCCCTTCATGCAGCCGTCAAACAGGGGCTGCAGCGTGGTGCGCATCTCGGCCGGGGCCATCCAGTTGTTGGTCGGGCCGGCATCTTCCTTCTTGGCCGAACAGATGTAGGTGCGGTCTTCCACGCGGGCCACGTCCGACGGATCGGTGCAGGCCAGGAAGGAGTTGGCGCGCTTGGCGGGGTTGAGCTTCTTGAAGGTGCCGGCATCGACCAGTTCCTGGCACAGGCGGTCGTATTCGGCTTGCGAGCCGTCGGCCCAATAGATGCTGTCGGGCTTGCACAGGGCGGCCATTTCGGCGACCCAGGCGATCAGCTTGGCGTTCTTGACGTAGGCCGGTGTATTCAGGTTCAGGCCCTGCATCACGGGTGAGTTCATGGGAAAAGCTCCAAAGTTTGAATTCGTCTTTCCACAGCCCAGCGGCAGCGCGGGTGGACTCTGGAAAAGCGACCAAGAAAACGGTTTACATGGGGTGTCACAGGCCGGTCATCGGGGCGGTGTAACGCCTTCGTAACCGGCAGGGATCCGATTTTAAGGAGGCGACCCCAACCGTGCCTGTCAGGCGGGTGGAAAACTATGCAAAACACGCATAACTTTATGCGGAGGCGTATTTCGGGCGCAAAAAAACCCGCCAGGAGCGGGTTTTGGGGCTTCGGGCCGGAGGGGCTCAGGCCATGAAGACGGCAATGAAAGCCAGCAGGAAGATCAGCAGGCCGCCCACGACGGGGATCACGACCGGGATGTGCTTGACCACGGCTTCTGCGGGATCGACGGGGTGTTGTTCGTTGTGGGCCGACATGGTGTATCTCCAAACTAAGTGGGCCTATTGTAGCCAAGCCTGGCTGCCCCCTGACTTACACCAATGCATAGGTCGTGCTGGCCTTGAAAACGCTTTTGCCATCCTGGGCGCCGCACAGCTCGATTTCGCCAAAGGCCAGGGTCTTGCCCGCCCGCAGCACACGCGCCGTGACCAGCGCATCCTGGCCCGACAGGGGCTTGAGGAAGGTGCTGGAGAGCTGCACCGTGCTGCAGGGGCGAAACGCGCCAAAGTGGCTGATCAGGGCCAGCACCATGGCGGTGTCGGCCGCAGCCATCATGGCTTGCCCGCACACCATGCCGCCCACCCGCGAGAGTTGGTCACTTTGGGGCAGACGCAGCGTGGTTTCGCCGGGGCCGAAGGACTCCACCCGAAGGTTCAACGCTTGCACCCATGGGGCAAACAGGTCGGTCAGCGCTTGCTGCAGCGCGGCCTGGGTGACGGTGTGCTCGGTCATGCGGGCTCCAAAGGCGGTGTTTTGTAGATTTTCCAACAATGTTGCAAAAAAGCACTTTGCAGCCAGGCGGTGCTCGGGTATGGTCCGCAAAAAAGTCGTTCCAGCAGCGTGTGCTTCAGAGACAGGGACTTGAGCATGGTCAGACGTTTTGCGCAGGAAAGCCGCACCGGGCAGGTCATGCTGCCGCCGGGCCTGGCGTCTGCGCCCGTGCTGGACCTGATGTGTACCCACTTCGTGCTCACCCTCACCCAGCAGCAAGGCGCGCAATTCAACCTCAAGCGCGACCTGTCGGGTCTGCTGCCCTTGTGCGGACGTCACCTGGTCTGGCCCGTCACGGTGCTGCACCGCCTGCGCCGCTGGCTGGGCCAGCGTGCACCGGCATTTGAGGCCTGGGCCGGGCACGACAAGCTGCCCAACCGCGAGTTCCTTGACCGCTACGCCCTCTGGCGTGGTCCGTACGACGAGTCCACGCTGTTTTTTTTCCTGGACGACTACGCCCGCGAGGCGCCCAAAGACCTGATGGCCGTGCTGTCGGCCACGGCGCAGTGGCTGGCACAAACCCTCAAGCAACAGTCCACAAGGGTACAAAAAAACATCGACGTGCTGGCGCGTTTGCTGCAACTCAACGCGGCCGAACAGGCGGTGCTGCTGTACGGCACGCTGGCGCGTTACCAGCGCGAGTTGCGCAGCCTGCTGGTCGAATTCAAGGTCAACAACGCCCCCGAAGCCTATGCCGCCCTGGCCGAAGTGGCGGGTGTGAACGCGGCCGATGTGGCCGAGGCGTTGCGCGCCGGCTCGCGCCTGGAACGGGTGGGCCTGGTGGACAACCTGCTGTCCGAGCACGCCATCACCGACCTGTCTGACCTGATGAAAGTCAGCGACAAACTGCCGCCGGTGCTGATGCGTGAATACAGCGACACGGCCGAACTCATGGCCGTGTTCACCCGCCCCAGCCCCAGCAGCGGGCTGACGGTGGGCGACTTTGACTACGTGGCCGAAGACGCCCGCGTGCTGCGTCAGTTGCTGGCCCGTGCGGTCGAGCGCGGCGAGGTGGGCGTCAACGTCTTGCTGTATGGCCCGCCGGGCACCGGCAAGACCGAGCTGGCCCGCGTGGTGGCGCAGGCCGCAGGCCTCAAGCTCTTTGAGGTGGAGCACGCCGACCGCGAAGGCCATTCGCTTTCGGGCCGCGACCGTTACCGCTCGCTGCAGATCGCGCAGGCTTTCCTCAAAGGCAGCGCACAGGCCGCTTTGCTGTTTGACGAGGTGGAAGACGTGTTCCCGCCGCTGTCGATGGAAGCCAGCCAGTTCATGGCGCGTGCCGAACAGGCCATGGGGCGTGCCAGCCAGTCGGTCAGCGGCAAAGCCTGGGTCAACCAGATTCTGGAGACCAATCCGGTGCCCACCGTCTGGGTGACCAACCGCATCGAACAGATCGATCCGGCGTTTCGCCGCCGTTTTGCCTACCACCTGGAGCTGAGCAGCCCGCCGCCAGGGGCCCGCGAGCAACTGGTGCGCAAGGCACTGGCCGGGCACGCGGTGGACGATGCGCTGCTGGCGCGCCTGAGTGCCAGGCAAGACCTGACGCCTGCGCAAATCCACACCGCCGTGCGCTTTGCCGTGCTGGCGCAAGCCGACGGGGCGCTGCTGGACGCGCTGATCGAGCGCCAACTGGCGCACGCCGACCAGGCCCTGGGGCGCAGCCGCAGCCAGCCCCAGGCGCTGCCGCCGGTCACGCAGTACAGCCTGGACTTGCTGAACGTGGAAAGCCGCCACGACACCGCGCGCATCGTGGCCGCCCTGCAATCGCGTGGCCACGGCACGCTGTGCTTTCATGGCGCGCCGGGCTCGGGCAAAAGCGCGCTGGCCGCGCACATCGCGCAGGCTTTGGGCAAGCCCTTGCGCATCCGCCAGGCCAGCGACCTGATGAGCAAATACGTGGGCGAGACCGAGCAGAACATGGCCGCGATGTTCGAGCAGGCCGAGCGCGAAGGCGCGGTGTTGCTGCTGGACGAGGCCGACAGCTTTTTGCAGGACCGCCGAGGCGCGCAGCGCCACTACGAGGTCACCGAAGTCAACGAAATGCTGCAAGGCATGGAACGTTTTCGGGGCGTCTTCATCTGCACCACCAACCTGATGGACCAGCTCGATGCGGCGGCCTTGCGGCGTTTTGCCTTCAAGGTCAAGTTCCTGCCCTTGCGCCGAGAGCAGCGCGAGGCCATGTTTGTCACCGAAGCGCTGTCAGGTGAAGAGCAGGCGCTCATCCCTGCGCTGCGTGAACGGCTGTCGCGCCTGGACCAGCTGTGCCTGGGCGACTATGCGGCAGTGCAGCGGCAAGCGCAGATCCTGGGTGAGACGCTGACCGCCGAAGACTTTCTGGCCCAGCTCGAAGCCGAGCACCGCCTCAAGCCCGAGGTGCGTGAGCGCCGAGGCATGGGCTTCACCCACTGAAACGACACACCATGCAAGATTCTCCCGTCCGGGTTCAGCGGCACGGCCGCGTCACCGTGGTCAGCATTGACCGCCAGCACGCGCGCAACGCGGTGGACCGCCAGACGGCGCTGGCCCTGGCCGATGCCTTTCGCGCCTTTGAGGCCGATGCGCAGGCCGATGTGGCTGTGCTGCACGGTGACCATGGGACTTTCTGTGCCGGTGCCGACCTCAAGGCCCTGAACGACGCCGAACGGCGCAACCGCACCGAGGTCGATGGCGATGGCCCGATGGGGCCCTCGCGCATGCTGCTGTCCAAACCCGTGATCGCCGCCATCGCGGGCCATGCAGTGGCCGGTGGACTGGAGCTGACGCTGTGGTGCGACCTGCGCATCGTCGAGCGCAGTGCGGTGCTGGGCGTGTTTTGCCGCCGCTTTGGCGTGCCCCTGATCGACGGCGGCACGGTGCGCCTGCCGCGCCTGATCGGCCTGTCGCGCGCGCTCGACCTGATCCTGACCGGACGCGCGGTGGACGCCGAAGAGGCCTTGGCCATGGGCCTGGCCAACCGGGTGGTGGACGACGGCCAGGCGCTGCAGGCGGCCATCGCCCTGGCGCAGCAGCTGGCCGCCTTGCCCCAGACCTGCCTGCGCAACGACCGGCGCTCCAGCTATGAGCAATTTGGCATGACGCTCGATCAGGCGCTGGCGCACGAGTTCCAGCTGGGCCTGCAAACACTGGCCAGTGGCGAGGCCAGCAGCGGCGCGGCCGCCTTTGCCCAGGGCGCAGGGCGCGGCGGAAAGCGTCTTTGACCGGCGGGGCGGTCGCGTCCCCGGTGAGGATTTCCCAGATTGACAGCCGACGGGGGGCTACCTATATTGTTACCAAGCAAGTGCTTGGTTGAGTCCTGCAGACCTCCAGCACCTCCTGGAGACAACATGACTTACCGAAGTGTGTTTCGCCCTGGCCTGTTTGCGGGTCAGGTGGTGATCGTGACCGGTGGCGGTTCGGGCATCGGGCGCTGTACCGCGCATGAGCTGGTCAGCCTGGGGGCGCGCGTGGCCTTGGTCGGGCGCAAGCTCGAAAAGCTGCAGCAAGTGCAGACCGAAATCGCGGCCGCTGGCGGCCAGGCCAGCATCCACGTCTGTGACATCCGGGAAGAAGAGACCGTGCGCCAGACCGTGAGCGATGTGCTGGCGCAGCACGGTCACATCGACGGCCTGGTCAACAACGCGGGTGGCCAGTTTCCGGCGCCGCTGGCACAAACCAGCGCACGCGGCTGGGACGCGGTGGTGCGCAACAACCTCACCGGCGGCTTTCTGGTAGCGCGCGAGTGCTACACCCAGTGGATGGCGCAGCACGGCGGCGCCATCGTCAACACCATTGCCGACATCTGGATGGGCATGCCTGGCATGGGCCATTCGGGCGCGGCGCGGGCGGGCATGCTCAATTTCACCGAAACCGCTGCGCTCGAATGGGGGCCGGTGCGCGTCAACGCGGTGGCGCCGGGTTGGATCGCATCGAGTGGCATGGACCAGTATCCGCCTGAGATGCGCGAAAAAATCCGGGGCATGGGCCGCATGGTCCCGGTGCAGCGCATGGGCACCGAAAGCGAGGTCTCGGCCGCCATCGTGTTCCTGCTGTCCGAGGCGGCGGCTTTTGTCTCGGGCGCTTGCTTGCGGGTGGACGGTGCGGCGCCCAATGCCAAACGCGTCTGGCCGCAGGTGGGCACGGGCGGGCAGACCCCGGCGTTCAATGGTTTTCACCTGGCCAGCATGCCGCGTGTTTTGCAGGACGACGCGGCATGAGCGCCAACCGCGAACACATGCTGGGGTTGATCGCGCAGTGGCGTGCGATTGAAACCCGCACCTGCGAGCGCAGCGCCCAATCGGCTTCGCACATGGCACGGCGTGGACAGTTGCTGCCACGCGAGCGGGTGCAGCGCCTGCTCGACCCGGGCACCCCGTTTCTGGAGCTGTCCACCCTGGCGGGCTGGCTGCAAGACATACCCGATCCCGACAAGTCGGTGGCCGGTGGCGGCTTGGTGGTGGGCATCGGCATGGTGTCGGGTACGCGTGTGATGCTGGTGGCCGACGACGCTGGCATCGAAGCCGGGGCCTTGCAGGCCATGGGCCTGGAGAAGTTCCAGCGTGCCCAGCAAATGGCGCTCGACAACGGCTTGCCTTTCGTGCATCTGGTGGAGTCGGCCGGGGCCAACCTGCTCAACTACAAGGTCGAGCAATTCATCCATGGCGGGCGCAATTTTTACTGGCTGGCGCGCTTGTCGGCGGCCGGCATTCCTGTCATCGCGGTGGTGCATGGCCCGTCCACCGCAGGCGGTGCGTACATGACGGGTCTGGCCGACTATGTGGTGATGGTGCGTGGCCGTGGCCGTGCTTTTCTGGCGGGCCCGCCGTTGCTCAAGGCCGCCACCGGCGAGGTGGCCGATGACGAAACCCTGGGCGGCGCCGACATGCACGCCAGCGTCTCGGGTCTGGCCGAGTACGTGGCCGAAGACGACGCCCATGCACTGGGCCTGGCGCGCGATCTGGTGGCCAGCCTGGGCTGGCAGGTGCCAGGTGCGCCCTGGCCCGAGGGGCCGGAGCCCGAACAGGACCCGCAAGGCCTGCTGGACCTGTTTGCCCCCGACCTCAAGACGCCCGTGGACATGCGCGAGGTGATTGCACGCATCGTCGATGCCTCGGCTTTTCTGGAGTTCAAGGCGGGCTATGGCCCGGCCACCGTGTGCGGTCATGCGGCCATTGCCGGGCAGCGGGTGGGCATTGTGACCAACAATGGCCCGATCGATCCAGCCGGCAGCACCAAGATCACGCATTTTGTGCAGGCCTGCGACCAAAGCGGCCTGCCGATCGTCTGGCTGCAAAACACCACCGGCTTCATTGTGGGCAAGGACGCGGAGCAGGCCGGCATGATCAAGCACGGCTCCAAACAGATCCAGGCCTTGTCCAATGTGCGTGTCCCGCAAATCACAGTCCAGTGCGGTGCCTCGTTCGGGGCCGGCAATTACGGCATGTGCGGGCGTGGTTTTGGCCCACGTTTTCTGTTCGTCTGGCCCAACGCACGCACGGCGGTCATGGGGCCGCAGCAGGCGGCGGGCACCATGGGCATCGTGCTCGAAGAGGCGGCCCGTCGCAAAGGCCAGGAACCCGACCACGAAAAACTGCAGGCCTTGCAATCGCGCATCGTGCAGACCTTCGAGCGCCAGATGAGTGCCTTCTACACCTCGGGCTTGCTGCTCGACGATGGCCTGATCGACCCACGCGACACGCGCCGCGTGCTCGCCCTGACCTTGCGCATTTGCCTGGAAGCCCAGCGCAAGCCTTTGCACGCCATGCAGTACGGGGTAGCCCGCCCCTGAAATCTTGACTGGAGCGAACATGAAACTCACGCACGAACACGAAGAGCTCAAGCGCAGCCTCAAGCGCTTCATCGACGAAGAGATCAACCCGCATGTGGAGGCGTGGGAGGCTGCCGAGCAGTTCCCGGCGCACGAGGTGTTCAAGAAGCTGGGCCAGCTGGGTTTTCTGGGGCTGACCAAGCCCGAGGCCTACGGTGGATCGGGCCTGGACTATTCGTATTCGGTGGTGATGGCCGAGACGCTGGGGCATGTGGCCTGCGGTGCCATTCCGATGGCCATTGGCGTGCAGACCGACATGGCCACACCGGCACTGGCCCGCTTTGGATCGGACGCCTTGTGCCGTGAATTTCTGGTGCCTGCCATTGCGGGTGAGCAGGTGGGCAGCATCGGTGTGTCCGAGCCAGGCGCAGGCTCGGATGTGGCCTCGGTGCGCACCACCGCGCGCAAGGACGGCGACGACTACATCATCAACGGCGGCAAGATGTGGATCACCAACAGCCTGCAGGCCGACTGGATGTGCCTGCTGGTCAACACCTCGGATGGTCCGGCGCACAAGAACAAGAGCCTGATCATGGTGCCCATGAACACGCCGGGCATCACCCGTGCACGCAAGATCCGCAAGATCGGCATGATGGCCAGCGACACCGGCGTCATCCACTTTGATGAGGTGCGCGTGCCCCAGCGTTTTCGCATTGGCGAAGAAGGCATGGGCTTCACCTACCAGATGCAGCAGTTCCAGGAGGAGCGCCTGTGGTGCGCGGCCAACGCCATCCAGGCGCTGATCAACTGCATCGAACAGACCGTGGCCTACACCGGCGAGCGCATGGCCTTTGGCAAGGCGGTGCTGGACAACCAGAGCGTGCATTTCAAGCTGGCCGAACTCAAGACAGAGGTGGAATCGCTGCGCGCCCTGACGTACATGGCCACCGAGCATTACCTGGCCGGGCAGGACGTGACCGAATGGGCCTCGATGGCCAAGCTCAAGGCCGGGCGCCTGATGCGCACCGTGCCCGATGCCTGCCTGCAGTACTGGGGCGGCATGGGTTTCACCTGGGACAACCCGGTCTCGCGCCTGTACCGCGACGGCCGTCTGGCGTCCATCGGTGGCGGCGCCGACGAGGTGATGCTGGGCATCATCTGCAAGCACATGCACACCCTGCCCAAAGCGCGCTGAACGCCATGGTCCGCACCGAACGCGATGGCGTTTTGCTCCAAGTCTGGCTGGACGCGCCCGCCAGCCGCAATGCCCTGAGCGATGCCATGGTGCAGGGCCTGGAGCAGGCTTTGCAGCAGGCTGCCCAGTGGCCCGATTGCCGTGCGCTGGTGTTGCGCGGCGCGGGAGGCACCTTTTGCGCAGGTGGCGACTTTGGCCGTTTCCGCAGCCTCATGGCCGAGCCCGCGCCCGCGCAGGGGCCGGACCCCATCGCCACTTTCAACCGCGCCTTTGGCGCCATGTTGCAGGCCTGGCGCGCCAGCGCCGTGCCCACCCTGGCGGTGGTCGAAGGTGCGGCCATGGGCGGGGGCTGTGGCCTGGCCGCAGCCTGCGATGTGGTGTTGGCTGCCGACAGCGCCGTGCTGGCCATGCCCGAACTCACTCTGGGTTTGCCGCCGGCGCAGATTGCCCCCTTTGTGGCCGAGCGCATCGGTCAGCGTCAGGCCCTGCGCCTGATGGCCACCGGCCAGCGCGTGCCGGCCGACGAAGCCTTGCGCCTGGGCTTGGTTGACCAGGTGGTGCCTGCATCGGCCCTGGACGAAGCCTTGCAGGCCTGGGCGCAGCCATTGCGCCGCGCCGAACCTCATGCCCTGCGTGCCACGCGGGCCATCTTGCAACGCGCAGCCCAGGCCAGTCTGGACGACACGCTGGACTTTGCCGCCCAATGCTTTGCCCAGGCCCTGCGCAGCGGCACCGCCAGCGAGGGCCTGAGCGCCTTGGCCGCCAAGCGTGTGCCCGCCTGGGCCGTTGCGGAAGAACGCCATGACTGACTTGCCCCTGCGGCCCTTTCAAACCCTGCTGATCGCCAACCGGGGCGAGATCGTGGCACGCATCGCCCGAAGCGCCCGCGAGCTGGGCATTCGCACCGTGGCCGTGTGCTCCGACGCCGACCGCCAAGCCCCCTTTGTGGACAGTTGCGATCTGTCGGTGTGCATTGGCGGCGAGCGGCCCGCTGACAGCTACCTGCGCACCGACAAGCTGCTGGAGGCTGCACGCACCAGCGGCGCCCAGGCCATCCATCCTGGTTACGGCTTCCTGTCCGAAAACGCCGCCTTTGCGCGGGCCGTGATCGACGCCGGACTGGTCTGGGTCGGGCCTTCGCCCGAGGCCATCGACGCCATGGGCGACAAGGCCAATGCGCGTCGGCGCATGCAAGACGCCGGGGTGCCGGTGCTGCCCGGCACGCGCGAGGCCAGCAGCGACCTGGGTGCATTGCAGGCCCAGGCCGCTGACATCGGCCTGCCGCTGATGGTCAAGGCCTCGGCCGGCGGCGGCGGGCGCGGCATGCGCCTGGTGCAGCAAATGGACGACTTGCCTGCGGCCTTGCAGGCCGCGCAGGCCGAGGCGCAAGCCGCGTTTGGCGACGGCCGCCTGTTGCTGGAGCGCGCCTTGCTGGCCCCTCGCCATGTCGAGGTGCAGGTGCTGGCCGATGGCCAGGGCCAGGTGCTGCACCTGGGCGAGCGCGACTGCTCGGTGCAGCGGCGCCACCAAAAGCTGATCGAAGAGGCGCCCTCGCCCGCGGTGGACGCCGCCTTGCGCCGCCGCATGGGCCAGGCGGCCGTGCAGGTGGCCCGTGCCGCCAGCGGCCAAGGCTATGTCGGTGCGGGCACGGTGGAATTTCTGCTCGACGCCGACGGCCAGTTCTGGTTCATGGAAATGAACACCCGCCTGCAGGTGGAGCACCCGGTGACCGAGGCGCTCACCGGCCTGGACCTGGCGGCCTGGCAGCTGCGCATCGCCATGGGCGCCCGCCTGGACTTGGCACAGGACACGGTGTTGCAACGCTTTGAATCGGGCGGCCACGCGGTCGAGGCGCGCCTGTGTGCCGAAGACGCCGCGCAAAACCACCTGCCCCAGTCTGGCACGTTGTGGCACTGGCAGGCCCCTGTGGGGGTACGGGTGGACGCGGCCCTGCGCTCGCGCCAGCACATCAGCCCCTTCTACGATTCCATGCTGGGCAAACTGATCGCGCACGGCCCTGACCGCACATCGGCATTGCAGCAACTGGCGCAGGCGCTGGGCCAGACGCAGTGTGTCGGGCTGTCCACCAACCGAGGCTTTCTGGCACGGGTGCTGGGCCACCCGGCGTTTGTTGCAGGGCAGGTCGGCACCCATTTTCTGGCGCAGCACTTTGCCAACGCCGACGCTTGCCAGCCCCCCACGCCGCTGGCGCTGCACGCGCTGGCGGCCGTGGCGTTGGCGGTGGTGCCCGCAGTGGCTTTGCCGCCGCTGTGGCAGGGCTGGACCTCGTCGGGGGTGCACGCCCAGCAGGTGCCCATGCTGCTGGGCGGCGAGCGCCAGGTCTGGCAGTTGCAAAGGTCAGGGGCCAGCTGGCGCGTCAGCGCCGGCGATGTCTGCATCGACATCACAAACTGGCAAAGCCATGACGCTGCCGGGGGCCAAATCCTGCAGGCGGTGGTCGACGGCCAGGCACTGCAGGCGCACTGGTGGCGCCAGGGCACACACTTTTGGCTGCAGGCCGCTCTGGACGAGTTGCAGGGCGAAGACCTGCGCCTGCAGCCGGCCACCTTGCAGCACAGCGGGCGCAGCGGTGCGGTGCTGGCGCCCATGCATGGGCGGGTGGTGCGCATCGAAGTGCAAGCCGGTCAGGCCGTGGCCGCAGGCCAGACCCTGCTGGTGATGGAGGCCATGAAGATGGAGCACCGCCTGGTGGCGCCCTGTGCGGGCCAGGTCCAAGACCTGCAGGCCCGCGTGGGCGAGCAAGTCGCTGCCCGCCGGGTGCTGGCGCAGATTGAACCCGAACCCATCTGAACGCATTCCAACCCGTCCGAACACGATGGAACCCTTGCGGAGAAACAGCATGTCCGACACCCACCAGGTCTTCAACCAGTCCACGCCGTTTGCCGACGTCAACCTGTATGCGGCCGACCCGTCGCTGCGCGAAGCGGTCTCGGTCTTGGCGGACCAGGACGCCGCCACCCACCAGCGCCTGTCGGACATGGGCCAGCGCTACGGCAGTGCGCAGGCCCAGCATTGGGCCGTGCAGGCCAATGTGAACAAACCGGTGCTGCGCACCTTTGACCGCTTTGGCCACCGCATCGACGAAGTCGAATTCCACCCGGCCTACCACCAGCTCATGCAGATGGCTATGCAAGACGGCTTGCATGCTTCGCCCTGGGCGCGGCCGGGGCCGGGCGCGCAGGTGCGGCGTGCGGCGGCCTACCACCTGTTTGGCCAGCTTGAAAACGGCGTGCAGTGCCCAACCACCATGACGTTTGCGGTGGTGCCCGTCATGGCGAGCCAAAGCGCGATTGCACCCGACTGGCTGCCCAAGCTGCTGGCCAGCGACTACGAAGGCGGGGTGGCGCATGTGGGCGCCAAACGCGGTGTGACCATGGGCATGGGCATGACCGAAAAGCAGGGGGGCTCGGACGTGCGCAGCAACACCACCGAAGCGCAGCTGGTGGGCCAGAGCGAATGGGGGACCGAGTTTCGGGTGACGGGCCACAAGTGGTTTTTCTCGGCGCCCATGTGCGACGCCTTCCTCATCCTGGCGCAGACCGAGCCAGGCACCTCGGCCGGGCAGACCTGCCTGTTTTTGCCGCGTGTCTTGCCCGACGGCACGCGCAACCGCATCCGCATCCAGCGCCTGAAGGACAAGATCGGCAACCATTCCAACGCCTCCTCCGAGGTGGAGTTTGATGGCGCGAGTGCCTGGCTGGTGGGCGAGGTCGGTCGTGGCATCGCCACCATTCTGGAAATGGGCAACCACACGCGGTTGGACTGCACCGTGGGGGCGGCGGGCATCATGCGTGCGGGCCTCACCCAGGCCATCCACCATGCGCGTCTGCGCAGCGCCTTTGGCCGCAAACTGGCCGAGCAACCCCTCATGCAGTCGGTGCTGGCCGATCTGGCACTGGAGAGCGAGGCGGCCATGTGGCTGGCCCTGCGCCTGGCGCGCACCTACGACAGCGATGCCAGCGACAGCGAACTGGCGCTGCGCCGCGTGCTCACGCCTGCCAGCAAATACTGGGTCTGCAAACGCCTGCCGCATTTCATGGCCGAGGCCATGGAGGTCACGGGCGGGGCAGGCTATGTGGAAGAAGGCCCGTTTGGCCGTTTGTTTCGCGAAAGCCCGCTCAACTCGATCTGGGAAGGCTCGGGCAATGTCATGTGCATTGACGTGCTGCGCTCGCTGGCGCGCGGGCCGCAGTGCCGCGATGCGCTGGCCCACGAGTGGCAGGCGGCGCGGGGCCAGCATGCGGTCTTTGATGCCGCGCAGGCGCAAGCCCTGGCCTGGCTGCAACGCCCGATGCAGGACGGTGACGAGTTTGTCGCCCGCCACCTGAGCGAGCGCATGGCCCTGCTCACGCAAGCCAGTCTCCTGATCCGCCATGCGCCCGAAGCGGTGGCCAGTGCTTTCTGTCTTGCACGCCTGGGCGATGGCTGGCGCGGCACGATGGGCAGCATGGCCTTGCCGCAAGCGCGCCAGCTGATCGAGCGTGCGCTGGTGGAAACATGAGCCCCCACGCTCGTCACTGCGTGTACTCACTGCCCCCCGAGGGGGTGCCGTCCTTCTTGGGGCGGCCCGGCGGAGGACGGACATGAGCTGCTGGACACCCGGGCACGAGGACTTTCGGCAGACGGTGCGCCGCTTTGTCGAGCGTGAAATCCTGCCCAACGTGAACGACTGGGAAGAACAGTCCGAGGCTGGACAGTTCTTTCCCCGTGAGCTCTACCGCCAGGCCGCTGACATCGGATTGCTGGCCATCGGCTACCCCGAGGCGCTGGGCGGTATCGCGGCCGACCACCTGTACCGCGTGATCGTGACCGAAGAGATTGCCCGTGCAGGCTCGGGTGGCGTGCTGGCCAGTTTGCTCTCGCACGGCATCGGCCTACCGCCCATCGTCGCGCAAGGCTCACCGGATTTGCAGCAGCGTGTGGTGCCCGATGTGCTGGCGGGTCGCAAGATCGCGGCGTTGGCCATCACCGAGCCCGGTGGCGGCTCGGACGTTTCGCGCTTGCGCACCACGGCCCGGCTGGAGGGCGACCGTTACGTGATCGATGGTGAAAAAGTGTTCATCACTTCGGGCCTGCGCGCCGACTGGCTCACGGTGGCGGTGCGCACGGGCGGTCCGGGGGCGGCGGGCTTGTCCCTGATCGCCGTGCCCGGTGACACGCCAGGTCTTTCGCGCACCGCGCTGCGCAAGATGGGCTGGTGGGCCAGCGACACGGCGCAGCTGCGTTTTGAAGGCTGCCGCGTGCCTGCGCAAAACCTGATCGGCGAGGAGGGCAGCGGCTTTCGCGCCATCATGGCCAACTTCAATGCCGAGCGGCTGACGCTGGCGGTGGCCGCGTGCGCCTTTGCCCAGGTGTGCTTTGACGATGCACTCGACTGGGCGCGCCAGCGCCAGACTTTTGGGCAGTCCCTGGCACAGCACCAGGTGATCCGCCACAAGCTGGTGGACATGCAAACCGGCATGGCGTCGTGTCGGCCCTGGATCGAGCGTCTGGCCCTGCGCCTGGACGAGGGACCGGCCGATGCACGCACCGTGGCCGAGTTGTGCATGCTCAAGAACCACGCCACCCGTACCATGCAGTTCTGTGCCGACCAGGCGGTGCAGATTCTGGGAGGCATGGGCTTCATGCGCGGCACGCGCGTCGAGCGCATCTACCGCGAAGTCAAGGTCATGATGATCGGCGGCGGGGCCGAAGAAATCATGAAAGACCTGGCGGCGCGCCAGCTGGGCTTTTGAGCCGAAGCCGTGACACATTTGTCTAACTGCAAACCCAAGGAGACGGTCATGCCTCAACGTGTTGAATTCTTTTTTGATGTGGGCAGCCCGGCCTCCTACCTGGCCTGGACCCAGTTGCCCGACCTGTGTGCCCAAACCGGGGCAGAGCTGGTCATCCGGCCGATGCTGCTGGGTGGCGTGTTCCAGGCCACGGGCAATGCCTCGCCCGCCACGGTGCCAGCCAAAGGGGCCTACACCATGATGGACCTGACCCGCCATGCCAAGCGTTACGGTGTGGCATTCAGGGCCAACCCTTTCTTCCCGATCAACACCTTGGTGTTGATGCGTGGTGCGGTGGGCGTGCAAATGCACCAAAGCGAACGGTTGCAGGCGTACCTGGCCGCGGTGTTCAAGGCCATCTGGGTCGATGCCCAAGACCTCAATCAGCCCGCGCTGGTGGCTCAAACCCTGCAGGCCGCAGGCTTTGATCCGGCGCAGTTGCTGGCCCTGAGTGGACAGACGGATGTGAAAAACCAGTTGCGGCAAACCACCGAAGAGGCGGTGGCGCGTGGCGTCTTTGGTGCGCCCACCCTGTTTGTGGGCGACGGTATGTTTTTTGGCCAGGACCGCCTGGACATGGTGCGCGAAGCGCTGGGCTGAATGCAGACCCTTCAAGAAAGGAAACACAGATGACGGACTCCACCCCTTCCCGCCCAGGTGTGGCATTGGTCGTTGGTGCCGGTGATGCCACAGGCAGTGCCATTGCGACACGGTTTGCCCGCGAAGGCCTGGTGGCCTGCCTGACGCGTCGCTCGGTCGACAAACTGGCGCCAACGCTGGAGGCGATACGCGCCGCCGGTGGCCAGGCCTTTGGCTATGGCTGCGATGCGCGCAAAGAAGACGACGTGATGGCGCTGATTGACAGCATCGAGAAAGAGCACGGCCCGATCGAGGTCATGGTGTTCAACATCGGTGCCAACGTGCCGTGCAGCATCCTCGAAGAAACGGCCCGCAAGTATTTCAAGATCTGGGAGATGGCCTGTTTCAGCGGCTTTCTCAATGCGCGTGAAGTGGCGCGGCGCATGGTACCCAGGCAGCGCGGCACCATCATCTTCACGGGGGCCACGGCGTCGGTGCGCGGGTCGGCCCACTTTGCGGCCTTTGCCGGGGCCAAGCATGCGCTGCGGGCACTGGCCCAGAGCATGGCCAAGGAGCTGGGGCCCCAAAACATCCATGTGGCCCACGTCATCGTCGATGGCGCGATCGACACCGAGTTCATCCGCAGCAACTTCCCCGAGCGCTATGCCTTGAAGGAACAGGACGGCATCCTGAACCCCGCGCACATTGCCGACAGCTACTGGTACCTGCACAGCCAGCCCCGGGATGCCTGGACCTTCGAGCTCGATCTGCGCCCCTACATGGAGCGCTGGTGAGCCACCCGGGCATAAAAAAACCGCCCCGAAGGGCGGTTGGTGTGGCGGCTTGATGCCGACGGTTCGGACTCACTTCACGTAGTCAGAAACCACTTTCCAGCGGCCATCCTGGATCTGCGACAGGCGCGAGGTGTCGTTGCCCAGGCGCTTTTTGCTGCTGAAGGTCATGGCCGGGCTGCCAAAAATATCGGACGGGATGCTCATGGAGTCCATGGCCTTGATGAAGCTCTCGGTGGTGAGGTTGTTGCCCGCCTTGGACGCGGCAGAGGCAAAGTGCATCATGGCCTGGTAACCGTAGACCGAGAACACGGTCGGGTCTTCGTTGAACTTGGTCTTGTACTTGTTGGCCCAGAAGCGGATCGGTTGCGAGGCCTCGTCCAGGTAGGGATGCTGCGCGGTCATGGTGGCGTACAGGCCGTTCATGGCCGGGCCGCCCAGCTTGTGGATCAGGTCGGTGTAGGCGGCCGATGAACCGAGGAATACCGGGTTGAAGCCGGTTTTGCGCGCTTCGCTAATCGTGCCCACGGTCTCGCGGATGATGGTGCCCAGGACCACCAGATCGCAGTTGGCGCCTTTCATGCGGGCCACCTGCGACGAGAAGTCGGTGGCGCCGCGCTTGTAAGTGGTCTTCTCTGTGAAGTCCATGCCCAGTGTCTTGAGGCCGGCTTCGGCGCCACGGAAGACTTCCAGGCCAAACTCGTCGTCCTGGTAGATGGCACAGACCGCCTTGGCATTTTTGTCCTTGACCATCTTGGGCAAGGCCAGGCGGATCTGGTCGTAGTAGGTGGCGGCAAAAGCGTATTTGAGCGGGTGCAACGGCTCGAACATCTCACGCGCGGCTGTGACCGGGAAGAAGTTGACCACGTTCTTGCTGAACTGCACCGGCATGGCAGCCAGGTTTTGCGCAGTGCCGATGTGCGCGATCATGGCAAAGATCTTGTCCTGGTTGACCAGCTTTTGCGCTGCCAGCACAGCGCGCTTGGGGTCGTAGCCTGAATCCTCGATCTTCATCACGACCTTGCGGCCATTGATGCCGCCTTGCTCATTGATCTCGTCGACCGCCAGCAGGATGCCCATGCGGTCTTGCTTGCCAAAACCGGCCAGCGGGCCGGACAGGTCCTGGATGGAGCCCAGGGTGAGGGTGTCCTTGCTCACGCCTTGTTGGGCCAGGGCGGCGGTGCCCAGGCCCAAGGCCAGGGTCAGGATCGAAAGATGGCGTTTCATGCGGCGTCTCCTGTTGCGGTGTCGAAAGGGAATCAGTGGCTGTACATGGCGTCGATGCGGTCGGCGTATTTCTTTTCGACCAGCTTGCGCTTGAGTTTCATGGTGGGGGTCAGTTCCTCGTCTTCGGCGCTCAGCTGGGTGTCGAGCAGGAAGAAGGACTTGATCTGCTCGACCCGCGCAAACTTGCGGTTGACGCGGTCGATCTCGGCCTGAATGAGGGCCTGCACCTCGGGTGTGCGTGTGAGCGAGGCGTAGTTGCTGAAGGGCACATCGGCATCTTGCGCAAATTTTTCCACGTTGTCCTGGTCGATCATGACGATCACGACCAGGTAGGGCCTGCGGTCACCGATGACCACCGCATCGGTGATGTAGGGCGAGAACTTGAGCTCGTTTTCGAGTTCGCTGGGGGTGATGTTCTTGCCGCCTGCGGTGATGATGATGTCTTTCATCCGGTCGGTGATCCGGAAAAACCCTTCATCGTCCACCACGCCCACATCGCCCGTGTGCAGCCAGCCATCCGGGTCGATGGTTTCGGCGGTTTTCTCGGGCAGGTTCAGGTAGCCCTTGAACACATTGGGGCCGCGCACCAGGATCTCGCCGGTCTGTGGGTCCAGGCGCACTTCGTTGTAGCTGGCGGCCGGGCCGATCGAGCCGGGTTTGATGTGCTCGGGTCGGATGCCGGTGGCTGCGCCGCAGGTCTCGGTCATGCCCCAGACTTCGAGCATGGGCACGCCCAGGGCGAGGTACCAGCGCACCAGGTCGGGCGAGATCGGTGCCGCCCCCGTGACCAGAAAGCGCGAACGGTGGATGCCGATCATCTTGCGCACATTGTCGAGCGCCAGCACACGCGCCAGGCGAAACTGCAGCTGGAGCCAGGTGGGCACACTTTGGCCCGCCAGCACGCGTTCGGCCACGCGGTGTCCCACGCCAATCGCCCAGGCGTAAGTGGCTTGTTGCAGCGCGCCCGCTTCCTTCAGCGCGATCATCACGGCCGAATAGAACTTTTCCCACACGCGGGGCACGGCGGTGAAAACCGTGGGCGCGATCTCGCGGACGTTTTCGGGCACGGTCTCGGGGTTCTCGACAAAGTTGAGCACCGAGCCGGTGTAGAGCGCGAAATACTCGCCGCCCATGCGCTCGGCGATGTGGCACAGCGGCAAAAAGCACATGCACTCGTCACGCGCATCGCGCGGGATCAATGTGTTGTAGCCGCGCACGGTGTAGACCAGGCCGGCGTGGGTGTGCATGGCACCCTTGGGCTTGCCGGTGGTGCCCGAGGTGTAGACCAGGATCGCCAGGTCTTCGGGGCGGCAGGCGGCTGCCCGTTGTTCCAGCAGACCGGCGTGGATTTGGGCATGTTCACGCCCCAGCGCGCGCAGCGCGTCCAGGCCCATCACCATCGGGTCGCTGAGGTGGTGCAGGCCTTCCATGTCAAAGACCACGATCTTGCGCAGGAGCGGCAGGCGTTCGCGCACTTCGAGCGCCTTGTCCAGTTGCTCGTCGTCTTCGACAAACAAGATGGTGCTGCGCGAGTCTTCGCTCAGGTAATGCACTTGCGCGGCGGCATCGGTGGGGTAGATGCCGTTGGCCACGCCGCCGCAGCTGAGCACGGCCAGATCGGCCAGCACCCACTCGATGTTGGTGTTGGACAGGATGGAGGCGGTCTCGTGCGGCGCAAAGCCCAGGGCCAGCAAGCCGTGTCCGATCTCGCGCACGGCCTGCGCCGTCTGTGTCCAGGTCCAGCTGCGCCAGATGCCCAGGTCTTTTTGCCGCATCCACACCTGCGGGCCACGCTCGTGCACCGCGTTCCAGAACAGGGCCGGAATGGTCTCGCCTGCCAGGCCTTGCGTGGGCGGGCTCAACAAAGAGGGGTTCCAGAGATTGCTCATGGGGTCACCGCCAGTTCTTCTTCTTTTTCCAGCGCCGGTCGGCACGCACACCTTGCTCTTTCATGCCAAGGTAGAACTCCTGGATGTCTTCTTTCTCGCGCAGCTTGGCGCAGCTGTCTTCCATCACGATGCGGCCGTTCTCCAGCACGTAGCCGTAGTCGGCGGCATTGAGGGCCATGTTGGCGTTTTGCTCGACCAGCAAGATGGTGGTGCCGCGTTCGCGGTTGATGCGCACCACGATCTCGAAAATTTCCTTGGTCAGCTTGGGGCTCAGGCCCAGGCTGGGTTCGTCCAGCAAGATCAGCTCGGGCTGCGCCATGAGGGCTCGGCTGATGGCCAGCATCTGCTGCTGCCCGCCCGACAGCAACCCGGCATCCTGGTCAGCACGCTCGCGCAGGATGGGGAAGTAGCCAAACACGTCTTCGATGTCGCGTGCGATCGCATCACGGTCATTGCGGGTGTAGGCGCCCATCAGCAGGTTGTTGCGCACCGACAGCAGGGGAAACACCTCGCGCCCCTCGGGCACATGCATCAGGCCACGTTGCACGATATGGGCAGGGTCTTGTGCGGTGATGTTTTCACCCCTGAACTCGACCGAGCCTTTTCGCGGGTCGATGATGCCGCTGATGGTCTTGAGGATGGTGGTTTTGCCTGCGCCGTTGGAGCCCAGCACGGTGGCGATTTCGCCACGCCGCACCTGCAGGCTCACCCCCCGGATGGCCTTGATGGGACCGTAGGCGCTTTCGACGTTGAGCAGTTTGAGCAGCACGTTGTCGGCGGTTGGGGTCGCGGTGTTCATGCGGCCTCCCGTGCGGTGGTGGCGCTGGGGCGGCGCAGGCTGGAAACGTCGTCGATGGTGCCCAGGTAGGCCTCGATCACGCCCAGGTGCGACTGCACCTCGGCCGGCGTGCCCATGGCCAGCACCTCGCCCTGGCTCATGGCCAGCACGCGGTCGGACACTTTGGACACCAGCGCCATGTCGTGTTCGACCATCAGCACGGTGATGCCCAGCAGGTTCTTGATGTCGGCAATCCAGAAGGCCATGTCCTCGGTCTCTTCCACATTGAGGCCGGACGAGGGCTCGTCGAGCAGCAGCAACTGGGGCTCGGTGCACAGGGCGCGCGCCATCTCGACCACCTTGCGCACGCCATAAGGCAGGCCTGCCACCATGGCGTCGCGGTGGTGCTGCAGGTCCAGAAAATCGATGACCTGCTCGACTTTTTCGCGTGCCTCGATTTCGGCCTGACGTGTCTGGCGGGTGAACAGCATCTCGCGCCACAGGCCGGTGCGCCGGTGGGTGTGGCGGCCGATCAGCAGGTTCTGCAGCACGGTGGCGTGCTCGAACAGCTCGATGTTCTGGAAGGTTCGGGCGATGCCCATGCCCGCCACCGCGTGCGGTGGCACGCTGGCCATCGACTGGCCTTTGTAATGAAGCTCGCCGCTGGTGGGGGCGTAGATGCCGCTGATCAGGTTGAACACCGTGGTCTTGCCCGCGCCGTTAGGGCCGATCAGGGTGAAGACTTCGCCGCGTCGCACGTCAAAACTCACGTTGTTGACCGCCAGCACGCCACCAAAGCGCACCGACAGGTTGCGGGCTGAAAGAAGGAGGTCGCTCGTCATTTGAGTCGGTCCGATTTCTGGAAGCTCTTTTGCCGTTTGAACATGCCCTTGCGGTAGAAGGGGAACAGCTGGAACCAGGTGCGCACCTTGAGCCAACGGCCATACAGGCCCAGGGGCTCGAACATCACGAAGCCGATCAGCACCAGGCCATACACCACCGCCTGCAGGCCGGGGGCCTGGCCAATGGCGTCGGGCAGGTAATCCTTGCCCAGCGAGATCAGCTGCGGCATGGTGATGATGAAGATCGCACCCAGAAAGGCGCCGTGGATCGAGCCCAGGCCGCCGATCACCACCATCAGCAAAAGGTCAATGGACTGCAGGATGTTGAACTGATCGGGGCTGATGAACTGCAGTTTGTGCGCGTACAGCGCCCCGCCCATGCCCGCCAGTGCCGCCGAGATCATGAAGCTCAGCGTCTTGTAGCGCGCCAGATGGATGCCCATGCTCTGCGCCGAAATCTCGGAGTCGCGGATGGCCACGAAGGCGCGACCGGTGGGGCTGCGCAGCAGGTTGAGCACCGCCAGCGTGGCCAGCACGGTCACCACCACACACAGGGCGTAAAAGCCCGCTTCCGAGTCGGCCTTCCAGCCAAACATTTGCGCGGCTTCGACGTGCTTGCCCGCGTTGCCTCCGGTCACACTTTCCCAGCGGGCCAGGCCTTCTTCGACGATGAAGCCAAACGCCAAGGTGGCAATGCCCAGATAGATGCCCTTGACGCGCAAGGCGGGCAAGCCCACCACCGCGCCCACAGCCGCCGACAGACCCGCCGACATGGCCAGCGACAGCGGAAAAGGCCAGCCTTGCGCGGCCAGCACTGCCTCGGTGTAGGCCCCCACGCCCAAAAACGCGGCGTGGCCGATCGAGAACAGCCCGGTGAAGCCGGCCAGCAGCATCAGCCCCAGGCCGACCACGCTGTAGATGAGCACAAACGTCAGCTGCGCCAGCCAGTATTCGTCCAGCAGCCAGGGCGCCGCGAGCAAAAACAGGCCCAGCAGGCCGTACCAGAACACATGCCCGCCGTGCTTGGCCAGCCGGATGTCCTGGTCGTAATCGGTCTTGAAGATGAAACGCATGTCAGACCTTTTTGCGCAGGTTCTCGCCGAACAGGCCGTTGGGCTTGAGGGCCAGCATCAGCAGCACCACGATGTAGGCGGCCACGTCCTTGAAACCTTCGGGCAGGTAAAAACCGGCCAGTGCCTCGACCACACCAATGAGCACGCCGCCCACGATGGCGCCGGGCAGGCTGGAAAAGCCCCCCACCACGGCAGCGGGAAAAGCCTTGAGGCCGATGAAGCCCATGTTGACGTGCACAAAAGTGATGGGTGCCAGCAGCAGCCCGGCCACGGTGGCCACGCTGGCGGCCAGAGCCCAGACCAGACCGTTCAGGCGTTTGACCGGAATGCCCATGTAATAGGCGGCCAGCTGGTTTTGAGAGGCGGCCTGCATGGCGATGCCCACCCGCGAGCGACTGAAAACGAGGTACAGCAGCAGGCACAGCACGGTGGTGGCGGCCACCACCACCACCTGGCTGGCCCCCAGCACTACGCCGCCCACAGCGAAGGTGGTGTCCTTGTAGGGCACTTCAAAGGCATGGGTTTCGGTGCCGATGTTGGGGATCATGGTGACCAGGCCTCGCGCCACATAGCCCAGGCCAAAGGTCAGCATGACCACCGAAAACGCCGGTTGGCCCAGAATGGGGCGGATGGCAGCGCGCTCGATCAGCCAGCCTGCGGCGGCCATCAACACCAGGGCCGAAGGCAGGGCCAGCCAATACGACCAGCCCAGGCCTTGCACCAGGCCAAGGCCACAAAACGCACCCAGCATCATCAGCTCGCCCTGGGCAAAACTGACGGTTTCGGTGGCCTTGTAGATCAGCACAAAGCCCAAGGCGATCAGGCCGTAGATGCAGCCTTGCGCGATGCCGCTGAAGATGACCTGCAGTTCCTGCATCCTGACTTGCCTCCCAGGTGGGGTGGTGCTTGTGGGTGCCTGGTCAGCGCGTTGACAGGGAAAGTGGTTTCACTATCATGGTCAAACCAAGCACTTGCTTTGTGCATTTTTCGGTCAACCCAAACAAGCTGCAATCTGGGGAAACCCTGAGCCATGGCCACCACGCGCAAGCCCAAAACCACCGTAGCGCTGCCCGACGACGGGCACGAAGAAGCCAACCGGCGCCAGGCTTTGGTCCGCGCTTCGGCCAAGCTGTTTCGGGAAAAAGGCTTTGAGGCCACCACCGTGCGCGACATTGCAGGGGCCGTGGGCATGCGCTCGGGCAGCCCGTTCTATCACTTCGCCAACAAGCAGGAAATCCTCAAGGCGGTGATGGAAGAGGGTCTGCGTCAGGGGCTGGAGCGCACGGTCAATGCCCTGCAGGCGGCCAATACACCGCAGGCGCGCTTTCGGGTTTTGGTGCGCACGCACTACGGCATCCTGCATGACGAGGGCAGCGAATTCATTGCGGTGTTGCTCTACGACTGGCGCAGTCTGCCGGACGCTTACAAACAGGACATCATTGCCGTGAAAGACGGCTATGACCGCCTGTGGCAGGACAACCTGAGCGAGTTGCTGGCGCTGGGTCTGATCGGTGCCAACTCGGCCAACGATCCACAAGCCGCACAGGATGCCAAGGTCACGCGGCTGATGATCATGGGGGCCATCAACTTCACCGCCACCTGGTACAAGCAGGAGCGACGTGGCCAGGGCGCCATGGATCTGGAGGCACTGGCCGAGCGCACGGTGCGGTTTTTCATGAGAGAAGCATGAAGACGATCCGCCTGGCCGCCGGTCTGGGTTTTTATGGCGATGCCTGGGCACCTGTGCGCGCCGCCATCGAGCGCGGCGAGGTGCAGTATGTGTGTTCGGACCACCTGGCCGAACTGACGCTGGCGATTTTGCAAAAAGACCGACAGCGCGACCCAACTGCGGGCTACGCGCGCGACCTGCTGCCGATGTTGGCTGAGCTGTGGCCATTGGCAGCGCCGCGTGGTGTGCGTTTTGTCCTCAACGCGGGGGGTCTGAACCCACACGGGGCGCGCGACGCATTGGTGCAACTGTTTCGACAAAAGGGCTGGCGGGCACGCATTGCGGTGGTCACGGGCGATGCGGTGCTTGATCGCATCGATGAACTCCAACGCCAGGGTCAGACGCTGGCGCACATGGACACGGCCGAATCCATCGAGGGGGTGCGCGGCCAACTGGTGTTTGCCAATGTCTATTTGGGTGCCCAGCCCGTGGCGCGTGCGCTGGCGCAGGGCGCCGACATCGTCATCACCGGTCGTGTGGCCGATGCCGCGCTGTTTCTGGCCCCCATGCTGCACGAGTTCGGTTGGTCGATGCAGGACCTCGACAAGCTGGCGCAGGGGGCTGTGGCGGGCCACTTGCTGGAATGCTCCGGCCAGGGCTCGGGCGGTAATTTTGGCAGCGCTGGTGCCTGGCGGCACATGGCCGACGTGAGCCACTTTGCCTACCCGATTGCCGAAGTGGACGAGGACGGTGGCCTGCTGATCACCAAAGCGCCCGACACCGGAGGGCGCGTGCATGTGCAGACGGTGCGCCAGCAATTGCTCTACGAGGTGCACAACCCGCACCGCTACATGACGCCCGATGTGGTGCTGGACATGGGCGAGCTGCAATTGCATGACGAGGGCCGCAACCGGGTGCGCGTGACGGGTGCCCGTGGCCATGCCGCGCCGCGCCAGCTCAAGCTGGTGGCCGGTTACCGCAATGGCTGGATGGGCCATGCCGTGGTGGGCTTTTGCTGGCCCGATGCCTTGAGCAAAGCCCGTGGTGTGGCCGATGCGGTGCAGGCCCTGCTGCGCGAGAAAAAAATGCCATTCGACGAGGTCTGCGTGGAATACCTGGGGCACAACGCCTTTCTGGGGCCGCACGCCACGGCGGTGGACGAAGACAGCATCAACGAGGTCTGGCTGCGCATGGCCATTCGCACACCCGAGCAGCGGGTGGCAGACGGTTTTGGCCGCCTGTTCCCGTGGCTGGCGCTGTCGGGGCCGCCCTACATGGGGGGCTTTCATGGCATCGCACCTGGCAGCCAGTTGCTGGGTCTGTGGCCCAGCCTGGTGGCACGCGAGGCGATCGAGCCGCAGGTGTGCGTGGACGTGCAGGAAACGGCAGGCATCGCATGAAAATCCGTTTGGCCCAGATCGCCCATGCGCGCAGTGGCGACAAGGCCAACCGCGCCGACATCGGCTTGTTCGCCTGGGATGAAACAGGCTACGCTTTGCTGGCCCGGCACGTCACCCGCGAGCGTGTGCTGGCGCATTTTTCGCACTTGCTGGCCCAGCCCAGCCTGGACGCGGTCGAGCGCTACGATTTGCCGCGCCTGCTGGCCATCAAATGGGTGCTCAACCACGCCCTCAACGGCGGTGCGGCATCCAGCCTGCGCAGCGACAACCTGGGCAAGACCCTGGGCGCGCTGATGCTGCGCATGGACATCGAGGTGGATGAAGCCGAAGGCCGCGCTGCCATCGCCGCGGCCCAAGCCGTGGCGGCCACGCTGGCCTGAGCTCAGACGCTGGCCAGGACTTGCAGCAGGTCCTGCGGTCCGCCAAACGCGCCCGAGCGGGTGTGGCACACCAGCCCATCCCAGCGACCGCCCCGCATGCGCGCGCAGCCCCAGCCCGGCCGCTCCAGTGGCGCTGCGGATTCCAGGCTGGTGGCGCCCAGCGCCTGGCACAGGGCCAACAGGGTGTCGCCACCCACCACCACCAGCGTGCGCGGGCGTGGCGCGTGGGCCGCAATGGCCCGGGTCTGCGCATGCAGCAGCGTGGCGGCCTGCACGGGGCTCAGGGTTTGCGTGGCTGCAAGATCAATCAAGGCCGGGTAACGCACGGCATCGCCTTGCAATGCAGAAGGGTTTTCGCCCGCATGGCAGTCGGCAGCGCGTGCAGCGCGCAGCACCTTCCACTGCTCGCGCGAGACCGGGTGGTGGCTGGCACTGACCAGCATGACCTCACCGTTCGAGGCGCTGGGCACACGGGTTTGCATTTGCATTTGCGCTTGCACTGGCGCTGACGAGGGCAGTGTGCGTGCCAGCGCATGCGCCAGACCGGCGCTGCCGCACCACAGCCAGCCCGGGGTGTGCAGGGCGTGTGCCGCCACCGCGTCCAGATCGCCGTCGCGCAGCACATCGGGTACCCAGGCGACAGCACCACCGGCCCGATGGGGTGGGGTGCTGCCGGTGTCGACGCGCCAGCCACGCGCACGCAGGCCCTCCACCATGGAGGTGGCCACGGCGCTTCTGGTGCCGTCCGCCTGGTGCCACCACTGCTGGCCGCCCTCGGTCACCCGGTTCTGCGCCGGAAAGGCGGGCACCAGCGCCAGGCCCGCAAAGGGGGCTTGGCGCGCCAGCCAGTCCACTTCGTCCAGGGTGTTGCCGCGCAGCAGGCTGTCGACCTTTTTGAAGGCCAGATCGGCACCGCGCAGCCAGGCCAGGGAAGGCGCCAGCAGCGCTGGCAGCTCGGCCACGGGCACATCGCGGGTGGCCGTGGCCACGATGTCGATGCCGTTTGCGTCCACATGGGCGGGCTGGCCCAGGTGCACCGGCACACCCGCGCCAAAGGCGGCCGCGCAGTCCAGCGCACCGGTCAGGTCGTCGGCCAGGATGCGCAGACGCGGCATGGGGCTCAAGGGTTCACCACTGTCAGGCGCAGCGGCAGGGTGCGCAGGTGTTCTTCGTCGGCAGCAGGCAGGCCCCGGTCGGTGATGAGGTCCTCGATGTCCTGCAGTAGGCCCACCTGCATGAAGGCGCGCGGGCGGAATTTGGAGCTGTCCACCAGCAGGCAGCGGTGCTGCGCAGTGCGCATCAGCGCCTGCTTGACGGCGGCCACCTCGGCCGAGGTCTCGGACATCACGCTGCGCGTGACCGCGTGTGTGCCCATGAACAGCAGCTCGGCGTGCAGGCTGGCGGCCTGTTCGATCAGGGGCTGGCCGATCACGGTGGGGCTGCCATGGCGCAGCACGCCGCCGAGCACATGCACCTGGATCAGGGGCGACTGGCCCAGCACCTGGGCAATGGCCAGGTCGTTGGTCACGGCCGTCAGCGGGATGCTGCGTTTGACCGCCGCCCGTGCGGCTTCGAGCACGGTGGTGCCGCTGTCAAACACCACGCTTTGCCGGGGCACCAGCAACTGTGCGGCGGCATGGCCGATGGCGGCCTTTTCCAGCGGCGAGAGTTCTGCCGCGGCCTCGGTCTCAGGCTCGAAGGTGCCGTAGGCCGAGGCCTGCTGGCGCAGCAAGGCGCCACCGTGCGTGCGGTCCACCACGCCCTCGGCGGCCAGCGCGTCCAGGTCGCGCCGCAGGGTGGACAGCGAAGCCCCCAGCGCCTGTTCCAGCTGGCCGGTGGTCACGGCGCCGTGGCGCTGCAAAAAGTCAACGATGCGCTGGCGCCGCTGGGCGGCCATCAGGGGCGGGGTACCGGTTTCGGTGGAGGAGGCGGTGTTCATGGGCAAGCAAATTCGGGGGTGCCGGGATGATCGCCATGTTGCCACAAACGCGCATCAGGGTTATCGATAGTGATTGTTTGTGATCGTTAATGGTGTAATTTGGTGAATTCGGGATCCAAAAACACTGCCGTTGCCCGTATTCGCACACAAAAACCATGATTCGCCAGAAAAACGCCAGTCGCTGTCCCTTGATCCGCACGGCCAACATCAAACCCGACTGATTTTCCGAAAGCACCTATGAGCAAACCCATTCGCCTGGCCTTCACCATGGGTGACCCGGCCGGCATCGGCCCCGAAATCACCGCCAAGGCCACGCGCCAGATGGCCGGTCTGGTCGCCAGCGGCCAGCTGGAATTCATCGTGCTGGGCAGCGCGGCTGTCATCCAGGCCGCTGAACAACGCATGGGTCTGCCGACCCTCAACGACCAAGGCCAGCCCTTCTACCGCATGGTCGATGTCGGCCCGGTGGACGCGCCGGTGGTCACCGGCCAGATCAGCGCCGTGGGCGGTGAATGGGCTTACCGCGCCGTGGCCAAGGCGGCCGAACTGGTGCTGGCCGGCGAGGCCGACGCCATCGTCACCGGCCCGCTGTCCAAAGAGGCGCTGCACATGGCGGGCCACCACTTTGAAGGCCACACCGAACTGCTGGCGCACCTCACGGGCCAGCGCGACGCGGTGATGATGCTGGCGCACGGCGACATGCACGTGACCCACGTCACCACCCACTGCGCCATTGCCGATGTGCCGCGCCGCATCACCCCCGTGCGCCTGCGCCGTGTGTTCGACGTGACGATTGACGCGCTCAAGGCCCTGGGCATTGCCGCGCCGCGCATCGCCGTGGCCGGTCTGAACCCGCACTGCGGCGAAGGCGGCATCCTGGGCAAGGAGGACGACGAGGTCATCGCCCCCGTGGTGCGCGAATACGCCGACCGTGGCGTGAGCGGCCCGCACCCCGGTGACACCGTGTTCATCAAGCTGCGCGCCCGCCAGTACGACGCGGTGGTGGCCATGTTCCACGACCAGGGCCATATCCCGGTCAAGCTGCTGGGCTTTCAGGTGGACCCGGAAACCGGCAAGTGGCAGGCGATCAGCGGCGTCAACATCACGCTGGGCTTGCCGATTTTGCGCACCTCGGTGGACCACGGCACGGCATTTGACATTGCAGGCCAGGGCATTGCGGACGCCAACAGCCTGGTCGAAGCGGCCGAATACGCCTACAAGCTGATCAATGGGCAACGTGCCGTCGCCAAGGAGCTGGCAGCATGAGCGAGTACAAGGGACAACTGCACGCCCACCCCGAAGACCCGCTGCGCCTGGTGGCCGACCTGCCCTCGCCGCGTGTGCAGGCGCATGCGGCCAACCTGATGGTGCTGAAAGACGGCACGCTGGCCTGCGTGTGGTTTGGCGGCTCGATGGAAGGCAAGTCGGACATCTGCGTGTTCATGTCACGTTTGTTGCCAGGTCTCACGCCGGGCAGCCCGCAGTGGAGCGAACCGGTGCAACTGTCCAGCGACCCCGACCGCTCCGAGCAGAACCCCATCCTGTTCCCCGCGCCCAATGGCGATCTGTGGCTCCTGCACACCGCGCAAAGCGCCGGGCACCAGGACACCGCCGTGGTGCGCCGCCGCATCTCGCGGGACAACGGCCAGACCTGGGGCCCGACCGAGACCGTGAGCGATGCGCCCGCTGGCACCTTTGTGCGCCAGCCCATCCAGGTGCAGGCAGACGGCAGCTGGCTGCTGGGCATCTTCCGTTGTGTGCCGGTGCCGGGCATGGCCTGGGACGGCAGCCTGGACGACAGTGCCGTGCTGCGCTCGACCGACCAGGGTCAGAGCTGGCAACGCATCGAGGTGCCTGCCAGCCTGGGCTGCGTGCACATGAACATCGTGCCGGGCAAGGATGGAAAGACCTTGCTGGCCTTCTTCCGCAGCCGCTGGGCCGACCACGTGTACCGCACCCGCAGCAGCGACGGTGGCCTGAGCTGGGAAGCGCCGCAGCCCACCGTGCTGCCCAACAACAACTCGTCCATCCAGACCATCCGCCTGCAGGACGGTCGCCTGGCCATGATCTACAACCACAGCAGCGCACGGGACGCCACCGGTCGCCGCGAGTCGCTCTACGACGAACTCGACGGCAGCGCATCGCCCAACCAGGTGGCAGGTGAAGCCCCCAAGCGACGTGCCTTCTGGGGCGCGCCGCGTGCGCCGCTCACGCTGGCCATTTCCGACGACGATGGCCTCACCTGGCCCTGGCAGCGCAACCTTGAAACTGGCGACGGCTACTGCATGAGCAACAACTCCGAGCAGCGCCTGAACCGCGAGTACTCCTACCCCTCGATCCGCCAGAGCGCGGACGGCGCGCTGCACCTGGCCTACACCGTGTTCCGTCAGCACATCCGCCATGCGCGGGTGATGCCCGACTGGGTGAAACAAGGCGCCTGAGAAAGACAAACCATGACCACCCCTTATCTCTTGCTCAACCCTGGCCGCGTGCACAGCGGTGCAGGCAGCCTGTCGCAATTGGCCGACTTGGCCGCGCACTTCAAAGCACGCCGCCTGCTGATCGTCACCACCCGGAGCGTGGCCAAGTTGGTTGCGCCTACACGCCTGAGCCTGGAGGCCGCAGGCCTGGCCGTGACGGTGATCGACAGCACGCCGCCCGAACCCGAAGTGGCCGATGTGCTGGCCATTGAAGCCGCCGCACGCGCTGCTGGGTCACACGATCTGGTGGTGGGCATCGGTGGCGGCAGCGCCATCGACGTGGCCAAGATCCTGGCCGTGCTGCTGGCGCAGAACCTCAACTTGCGCGATGTGCTGACCAAGAAAGTGGAGATCAGTGCGCGCGGCCTGCCCAACATCATGGTGCCCACCACTTCGGGCACGGGCGCCGAGGCCACGCCGAATTCCATCATCCTGGTGCCCGAAGACGAACTGAAAATCGGCATCGTCAGCCCCTACCTGCTGCCCGATGCGGTCATCCTGGACCCGCAGCTCACCCTGAGCCTGCCGCCCGATGTCACGGCCTCCACCGGCATGGACGCGCTCACCCACGCCATCGAGTGCTACTGCTCCAAAAAGGGCAATGCCTTCAGCGACCTGTACGCGCTCGAAGCCATTCGCCTGATTGGCCGCAGCATCCGCCGCGCATTCCAGAACGGTCAGGACGTGGCCGCCCGCGAAGACATGCTCATGGGCGCCTACTGGGGCGGCGTGTGCATCGCCACCTCCAGCACCACCGCCGTGCATGCGCTGGCCTACCCGCTGGGCGGCAAGTACCGCATGGCGCACGGTTTGTCGAATGCCATCCTCCTGCCCTCGGTCATGGCTTTCAACCAGAGTGGCAACGAAGTGCGCTTTGCCGCCATGGCCCGTGCCATGGGCCTGGCGGTGGAGGGCCTGTCTGAGGCCGCAGCCGCGGATGCTTTTGTGCAGGCGCTGCGCCAGCTCAACACCGATCTGAAGATCCCCAACTCGCTCAAAGGCTTTGGCATTGCCGCCGCCGACATCGATGGCCTGGTCGAAGGCGCGTCCAAAGTCACCCGCCTGCTCGACAACAACCCGCGCGCGATGGGCCCTGAAGACATGCGTGCGATCTACGCAGCCCTGCTCTGATTTTTGAGGAACAAGAACATGAATTCCCTGCCCGTCAACACCTTCAAGCAAGCCCTGAACGCCAACCGCCGCCAGGTGGGCCTGTGGGTCACCATCGCGCACCAGCAAATCGCCGAAGCGGCTGCCACCTGCGGCTTTGACTGGCTGCTGTTTGACATGGAGCACAGCCCCACCGACCTGTACGACGTGGGCCAGCAACTGCTGGCCGTGCGCGGCACGCCGAGTGCCGCCATCGTGCGGGTGCCGATTCTGGACATGGCCTGGATCAAACGCGTGCTCGACGCCGGTGCGCCCAACATCATGGTGCCCAATGTGCGCAACGCCCAGGAGGCGCGCGACGCCGTGGCCTTCACCCGCTTTGCGCCCGAGGGCCTGCGCGGCGTGGCCGGCAGCACCCGCGCTGGCAACTATGGCCGCTACAAGGACTACATGGCCCGCGCCAACGACGAGATCGGCCTGGTCCTGCAGATCGAATCGCAAGAGGCGCTGGACAACCTGGACGCCATCTGCCGCGTGCCCGGCGTGGACGCGGTCTTCATCGGCCCGTCCGATCTGGCCGCCAGCCTGGGCTACCGTGGCCAGGCCGGCCACCCGGTGGTGCAGGCGGCGATTGCGCAGGCCTTCAAGACGGCCAACGCCGCGGGCAAGGCCGCAGGCGTGCTGGCCGGTGACGGCAAGGCCGACCATTACTTCGAAGGCGGCGCGACCATGGTGGGCGTGGGCATCGACCTGTACCTGATGATGGCCGGCGCCGATGCCGTGGCCGCCAAATACCGCCAGGCCTGATGCTGTGAGCCTCATGTTGTCAAACGCTGCCCCTCACGCGGTAGTGACCGGTGCCTCGTCGGGCATTGGCCGCGCTATCGTGCAACGCTTGCTGGCCGAGGGCTGGCGCGTCACGGGTCTGTGTCGCTCAATGCCCTCCGATACACACCCGCAACTGCACATCGTGCAGGCCGATGTGGCCGACATCGCCGGTTTGCCTGCCGTGTGCGCGCAGATCACGCAAGGCGGTGCGCCGGTGCAGGCACTGGTGCATGCCGCAGGCTTCATGCGTGTGGGCTGCCTGGGCGAGCTGGATGCTGCCAGCGGCCTGGCCATGTGGCAGCTGCATGTGCAGGCCGCCGAAGTGTTGGCCAACACCTTGCTGCCCCACATGAGCGATGGCGCACGCATCGTGCTGATTGGCAGCCGCACCGCCAATGGCTCGCCCACGCGCAGCCAGTACGCGGCCACCAAGGCCGCATTGTTGGGCATGGCGCGGTCCTGGGCGGCCGAGTTGGCACCGCGCGGCATCACCGTGAACGTGCTGGCGCCCGGTGCCACCGACACGCCGTTTCTGCGCGACCCGGCGCGTGCGCGAACTCAACCCAAGCTGCCGCCAATCGGACGCTTCGTGCTGCCCGAAGAAGTGGCTGGGCTTGCTGCCTTTTTGCTCGGCCCACTGGGCGGCGCCATGACCGGACAGCACCTGGTGATGTGCGGTGGCGCCTCGCTTTGAATTCAGATTTCCAACCACTCACAAGGAGACCACGATGAAACGCAAAACCCTTTCCCTGCTGGCTATGGCGGTTTTTTCCGCTTTGCTGAGCACACAACCTCTGACGGCGACGGCCCAGGCTTATCCGAGCAAGCCCGTCAAAGTGATCATTCCGTTCCCGCCGGGCGGCACGCTCGACGCCATTGGTCGCCAGCTGGCCCAGAAACTCAGCGACCAATTGGGTCAGCAGTTCGTGGTCGAGAACAAGCCAGGCGGCAATGGCACCATCGGCGCCGACGCGGTGGCCAAGGCGCAGGCCGACGGCTACACGTTGCTGTTCAATGCGTCCACCTTCACCACCGCGCCCATGACCATGAAGCAAGTGCCGTACGGTGTGGTCAAGGACTTTGCACCCGTGGCCCTGGTGGCCAAGGCCCCGCTGTCGGTGGCCATCAACAAGAACCTGCCGGTCACCGACATCAAGTCGTTGATCGCGTATGCCAAGGCCAACCCCGGCAAGCTGACCTTTGCCGTGGGCTCGGTTGGTTCGGCCGGCCACCTGGCCACTGAACTGCTCAAAAAGAATGGACTGGACTACACCGTGGTGCCCTACAAAGGCACAGCGCCCGCGTTTCAGGATTTGATCGGCGGCCAGATCAGTGGCTTTATCGACCCGATTCTCGGCTCGCTGCAGTACCACAAGAACGGCTTGCTGCGCGTGGTGGCCGTGACTTCGGGCCAGCGCACACCCAACCTGCCCGATGTGCCCACTGTGGGTGAAACCCTGCCGGGCTACGAGTTCTACAGCTGGTACGGCCTGTGGGCGCCGGTCAAGGCACCGCAAGAAATCAAAGACCTGCTCAACGCCCAGGTCAACAAAGCGCTGTCCACCGACATGAAAGACCGGCTGATCAGCCAAGGCCTGATCGTGGGTGGCGGCAGCATCGAAGACTTCCGCAAGTTTCAGACGGACGACATGGCCCAGTCGCAAAAGCTGATCACGGACGGGAACATTCGGCTGGAGTAAGGGGCCGAAGCGAGGGGGACGTGCAGGCCCCCGTTGGGTGCAGTGGTCTTCGGCGTGCGGGGTCGACGATCACTGTGCAGAGCGCGCGGGCGCTGCTTGCTGAGAGGGTCTTGCCTGCTGTCCAAACCATTCATCATCAATGGCCTGCAGCATCTGCTCTGGCGTGAGTTGTTGCGTCATGCGCCCGCGCAGCACGTGGCGGTGCGCAAAGGACTTGGCACCACGCGCCATCACCATGGCCCTGAACTTGGCGATGTGGTCTTCACCAATGTGGCTGTTGAAAGTGTTGAACAGCACCACATGTTGACCGTCAAAACGGTTGTACTCAACAAAGGCCCAGATCGGCGGCGCGGGGCTGTAAAGCCACACGGGTGAGCCCAGCCAGACGGTATCGAACGGCGTCAGATCGATGGTGTGCGGTGTGATGTCAGGCAGCACCTCGGGTTGGCTTCTGCGCGTATTCGCATCCTTGAGCGCATTGGCCAGACCCGCCATGCCCAATTCGTAGTCAGGCGCCTCCAAAGAGAACAGCTGCGCTTCGAGCCGCTGGGCCACATGGCGTGCAGCCAGCGCTGTATTGCCAGACCGAGAGAAGTACACCACCGCCGTGCGCGATACACCTACCGTGGCGGGTGCATCAGGCGGCTTGCTTTCCAACTGCCGCGCCTGGCGGCTTTCAATCCAGGTGACGGCATACAGGTAGGCCAATGCCGCCAGCAGCACCAACGCCAATATGGCAAGAAGCCAGTGCACAGGGGTCATCGGTTTTTTCACAGTCATGGGTCAGTGAATGACTTTGGCAAGGTGTTCGCGCAGTCGGGCCGTGTCACCTGCCACGTCCGCAGCCTTCACCACGTTGAAGCAGGAAAAGGACGGCAGGACTTCGGCACCACAAAAACGGTAGTTGGCGGTGTTGCCCGAGAACACATCGTCCACGGTGCGCCCCTCAAACAGATACTGCTGGCTGTCGCCGAATGCCTCCTCAGGCGCATTCCAGGTCAGAGAGAGCATGTATTGCTTGCCCTGCATCTTGCCGCCAGTGCCGTATTGCTTTGTCGGGTCGTCGCGGGTGCGCCCGTCATCGGTCAGCAGCTTTTGTTGCATCAGACCGGCCATCAAGACTTCGTCGGCGTATTTCTTGTAGATCCACGGGGTGCCAAACCAGAACACGGGCGATTGCAGGACGATGACGTCGGCCCACATGTGCTTGTCCACCTCTTCGTTGATGTTGTAGCCCCGGTTGATTTCGGTGTGGCGAACGCTGTAGCCACGGCCTTTCATCTCCTGGGCGGTGACATCCACCAGGGTCTGGTTGAGTTTGCCGGGAGCAATGCCTTCAAAGGGTTGGTGGGCGTTGATGATGAGGATATTTTTCAAGCTGAATTCCATTCGTTTCGGGTGGGGTGTGCAGCGAATGGTAGGGCGGCGATTGAATTTGATAAATAATCCAATTCAAACCACAGATGTAAGCATTACTTGACAAATGATGGACCCATCCCTGCTCCCTGCCCTGGCCACCTTTGTGCAGGTGGCCCAGCGCCGCAGCTTCACCCGAGCCGCCAGCGACATGGATGTCTCGCGGGCGGCGCTGTCCCTGAGCCTCAAGGCGCTGGAGCAGAAACTGGGCACACGGCTGCTTTACCGGACCACGCGAGACATGTCGCTCACCGAAGAGGGGCAGCGTTTGTACGACGCCGTGCAGCCAGCTTTGCAATCCATTGATCAGCTGCTGCGAACCCTGGGCAAAGACCAGGCGGTTCCATCGGGTCTGCTGCGCATCAACACCTCACGCATTGCCGCAAAGACCTTGTTGGAGCCGCACATGGGAGAGTTCATGCGGCGATACCCGGATCTGCGGCTGGAGCTGGTGATGCAGGACGGCATGTCCAACATCGTGGCCGATGGTTGTGATGCCGGCATCCGATTGGGGCAAAGCCTGGCCGAGCACATGGTGGCCGTGCCGATCACGCCCATGATGGAAATGGCGGTGGTGGGATCGCCCGCCTACTTCAAAAAACATGGCCAACCCAGCAGCCCCCAAGACCTGATGCACCACAACTGCCTGGGTTATCGGCAAACGACCAGTGGCTCCCTGTTTCAATGGGAATTCACTGAACCTGGCGCCAAGGGGCAGGATTTCACCGTCCAGCCACAGGGAACCTTCATCACCAATGACGATGACGGGATGGTGCGCGCTGCGATGCAAGGCGTGGGACTGGTGCAGCACATGGTGATCGCGGTTCATAACCAGCTCCAAGAAGGTTCATTGATCCGGGTTTTGCAGCGTTGGTGCAAGCCGTTTCCTGGCTTCCACATCTACGTGCCGTCGCGCGAGCAGATGCCAGCCAAGGTGCGTGCCTTGGTCGATTTCCTGGTGGAAAAGCGTGAAGCCATGAAGTCTTTGAAATCGGATCGATGAGCGGCCGCTTTGGGTTGGCCACTGCCGGTCATCTGAAACAGATCAACGACCACACCAGCCTTTGATCAAAATTGTTCTCAAACCGGCAGCAAGTTTGCTGCCCGGGCGTGCTGTCTCGCGCCTTTTACGGTGAATTGATCTGAGATCGACACCATGCCCGCCGCGCATCTGGCACGCTTGCGCAACGCAACGCAACGCAACGCAACGCAACGCAACGCAACGCAACGCAACGCAACGCATCGCATCGCGCAGGACGCGGCGGTTTATGGCGATGTGATCGCCAAGAACAAAATCCGCATCGATGGATCGTTCACTGCGCCTCGATCCTGCGTTCGGCCACGATCTTGCTGAGCTGACGGATTTCGCCATCGACGCGGGCGCGGAACTCGGCCGGCGTGCTGGCCCGTGGGCTGCCGCCCCAGTCGATCAGCTTTTGCTTGACGGCGGGCTGCTCCAGCACGGCGCGCAGTTCGCGGTTGAGCCGCTCCACCACCGCGGGCGGTGTGCCCTTGGTACCGGCCACGCCCAGCCACGAATCGAACACCACGCCCGCAAAGCTGTCGGCCACTGCAGGCATGCCGGGCAGGGCCTGTTGCCCGGCGGGTGCCGTGGTGGCCAGCACGCGCACGCGGCCCTCCTTGAACAGCGGGTCGGTGGTGGTCATGGTGTCGATCATCACGTCCACCCGTCCGGCCAGCAGTTCCATCATGGGCGCGGTGCCGCCGCGAAAGGGCACATGGGTGGCCACGCCGCCGCTCTCGGCCATCAGCCATTCGCCAAACAGGTGCATGGCCGTGCCCACGCCCACCGAGGTGTAGGTGTAGCGGTTGGGTTCGGCCTTGACGCGGGCGATGAAGTCCTTGAACGAGGTGATCGGTGAATCGGGCCGCACCGACAAAGTGAGTGGGTAGGTGGTGACGGTGGAGACCCAGGCGAAGTCGTTGACGGCATCGAAGGGCAGGTTCTTCTTCATGGCGGCGTTGCTCGAATGCCCGCTGGGCAGCAGCACCAGGGTGTAACCGTCGGGCGCGGCCCTGGCGACGGCCTCGGCCGCGATGTTGCCGCCCGCACCGGCACGGTTTTCCACCACCACCGGCTGGCCCAGGCGCTCGCCCAGGGGTGTGGCGATCAGGCGCGCCACCATGTCGCTGCTGCCGCCGGGCGCAAAGCCCACCAGCAGTTTGAGGGGGCGGGTGGGCCAGGCCTCCTGGGCCTGCACAGCGGTGCAGGCCAGCACGGCCAGGACCACAAGCCCCTGAAAGCCAAGAAGGCCAAGAAGGCAGCCGGTCAGTGAACGCTTCATGTCGGGCTCCAGAAAAAAATCAGACGACAGACACCACCTTGCACACCGCCACGGCGGTGGCCACTTCCTTGCCATCCTGCAGCAGTGTGCCCATCACATGGCACACATCGCGGCCACGGCGCAGCATGCGGGCCTCGCCTTGCAGTGTGCCCACCTGCGCCGGGCGCAGGAAGGACACGTTCAGGTTCAGCGTGGCCACGCCCTGGCCGGCGGCGAGTGTGGCGTCCACCAGGCTGGCCGTGAGGTCATCGAGCATGGCGCTCAGCATGCCGCCTTGCACCGTGCCGGCCGGGTTGCGAAAACCGGCTGGCGCTTCGTAGCGGGCGCTGAGCGTGCCGGCGGTGGCATCCACCGTGTCGATGCGGCTGCCCAGCAGCGTGAGCACCGGCGGGCGCGCGACCTCGCCGCGCAGCATGCGGCTGAAGTAGCCGTTGGCGTCCGCCGTGGTGTGCGGGGTGTTCATGCCTTGTTCAGGCATCGTCACGGATGCCGTTGCGCAGCGTGCCGATGGCGTCCACCACGATCTCGCACACGTCACCGGGCTTCATGAAGATTTGCGGGTTGCGCTTGTTGCCCACGCCGCCAGGGGTGCCGGTCACGATCACGTCGCCGGGCGAGAGCGGGATGAAGGTGGAGATGTAGGCGATCTGGCGCGGGATGCTGTGGATCATCTTGTTGGTGGTGGTGTCCTGCAGCACCTGGCCGTTGAGCACGGTCTGCAGGCGCATGACCTGGCCGGGGGCGATCTCGTCGCTGGTGACCATCCAGGGGCCGAAGCCGCCGGTTTTGTAGAAGTTCTTGCCGGGCGTCCACTGCGAGGTGGCGACCTGCCAGTCGCGCACCGAGCCGTCGTTGTAGCAGCTGTAGCCGGCGATGTGTTTCCAGGCGTCTTCCTCCTGGATGCGGCGGCCACCTTTGCCGATCACGATGGCGATTTCGGCTTCGTAGTCCAGGCGCTGCGATTCGGGTGGGCGCACGATGTCCTGCCCGTGGGCCACCTGCGAATCGGCCAGGCGGATGAAGATGGTCGGCACTTCGGTGATTTCGCGGCCGGTCTCGCGCACATGCTCGCCGTAGTTCAGGCCGATGCAGAAGATCTGGCCGGGGTTGGGGATGACGGGCTGCAGGGTCAGCTGCGAAAACTTGAGCGCAGGCTTGTGCGTTTTGGCCGCTTCGGCCGCAGCACCCAGCAGGTTTTTGGCGATCAGGGTTTTCAGGTCGGGGGCCTGCGCGCCCAGGATGGGCGTGAGGTCGAGCACGTCGTCGCCGTTCACGATGCCGTAGGAGGGCACGCCCTGGTTCAGGAAGCTGATCAGTTTCATGGTCTGTCTTTCAATGAAGGGAGAGAAAAGGCATCAGTGCAGCCGCGCGGAAATTTCGCGTGCGGCGCGCTGGATGAGGGGGGTGAGCTTGCTCTGGTCGATCACGGCCATGCGCTGGACCGTGGTCACCAGCGAGAGGGCGCCGATCACGGTGCCATCGGCTTGCTGCAGGGGCACGGCCACCGCGGCCAGCTGGGCTTCGAGTTCGCCGTTGGAGAAATAGAAGCCGTCCTTGCGGATCTGGCTGTAGAAGCGCCGGAAGGCCGGCCAGTCGGTGGGCAGACCGGCTGCGGCAACCTCGCTCTGGTGCGCATCGAAAAGCTTGTGCAGCTGCGGTGTGGGCAGGCCCGCCAGGATCACCTTGGGGGCGCCGCCCTGGAACAGCGGGCGTGGTCGCCCGCGTCCGTAGCTCAGGTCGGCGGGGGCGGTGCCGTATTCGCGGTGGGTGTCGAGCAGCTGGTCGCCGTGCAGGCTGGAGACCACGCAGTCAAAACCGGTCTGGGCCACCAGCTCCTTCATGAACGGGATGCCGCACTGCAGCACCGGGTCGGCCTGACGGATGAAGTGGTCGAGCACGACGATGCGCGGCCCCAGCGTGAACTGGGCATCGGGGCCACGCCGCAGCAGGCCCGCATCGCTCAGGGTCTTGAGGTAGCGGTAGCTGGTGGGCAGGGACACGCCCAGCGTTTCGCTGATGTCTTCGGCGCTCCAGTGCAGGCGCTGTTCGGTGAACAGGTCCAGCACGCTGAGCATGCGCGCGAGGCTGGAGTCGGCTTTGTCGGTCACGGTGGATCCCGCCATCAGTGCGCCAGGGCGGCCGTGGTGGGCAGCAGGGCGCTGATGCGGTCAAGCTCGTGGCCCGTCTGCGCCACGCCTGCGATGTAGCGGTCGGGACGCAGCAGCACGGCGCGCACACCTTGCTGTTGCAGCCAGGCTTGCACCTCCGGGTCGCGAGCGGGCAGTTGCACCACGCCCTGGTCCTGCCAGCGTTCGCGGGTGTCTTCGCTCACGGCGTTCAACACGGCTTCGTCACCGATCACGGCGAAGTTCAGGCCCAGCACGGTGTCCAGCAGGCGGCCGTCGGAGCGCATCGGTTGTGGGAAGACCTGCGCCACGACTGCGGCATCGCCTTGCCACACGCCGGGGCCCAGGCGCGGCGCCGGGAACTGAAAAATCTCGGGCTGACCGGTCTTGAATTTGGCATCGCGCTCGCGTGCGGCCTGTGGGTCGGTGGTCTGGATGATGTCGCCCAGCTTGACGGCCAGGTCGATGAAGGCGTGCACATGCGGTGCGCGTTCGCTGGCGTAGCTGTCCAGCAGGGCGTCCTGAGCGCGGCCACGCAGCACGGCGTCGAGTTTCCAGGCCAGGTTGGAGGCGTCGCGGATGGCGGCGCACATGCCCTGCCCCAGGAATGGTGGCGTCTGGTGCGCGGCGTCGCCCGCCAGCAGCAGCCGGCCCTTGCGCCAGGTCTCGGCGATCACCGAATGGAAGGTGTAGATGACGGCGCGTTCGATGTCGGCCTGCTCGGGCGTGACCCATTTGCTGACCAGCCGCCACAGCGTTTCGGGTTTCACCAGTTGCTCGGGGTCGTCACCGGGCATGAGCATGATTTCCCAGCGGCGGCGGTTGCCCGTGACGTTGCAATACGTCATGGGGCGGGCGGGGTCGCAGTGCTGCACCGTGTGGTCGGGCAGGTCGGGCACATCGGCCTTGAGGCGCACATCGAACACCAGCCAGGGCTGGTGCAGGCCCAGGTCGATCATGGCGGTGCCGATGGCCTTGCGCACCATCGAGCGGGCGCCGTCGCAGCCGACCACATAACGGGCCTGCATGGCCTGCACCTTGCCGCTGTCCAGGTCCTTGACCTGCAGCGTGGCGAAGTCTTGCCCGTCTTCGATGGCGGTGACTTCGTGGCGGGTGCGCACCTGCACCTGTGGGTAACGCTGCAGGCCCGCACGCAGCACAGCTTCGAGTTCGGGCTGGTGAAAGTAATGGTTGTTGGCGCAACCGTGCGGGCCGCGTTCGCTGGTGCCGGCGCGGATCAGCAGGGTTTCACCCGCCGCGTTGTTGAAATACATGCCCTTGAGGCCTGGGCGCGAGATGGCTTCGACCTCGCGGCGCAGACCGGCGGTCTCGAACACGCGCATGACTTCGCCGTCGAAATGGATGGCGCGCGGCAGCGGGTAAATTTCGGCCTCGCGCTCGAGCACCAGCACCGACAGGCCGTACTGGCCCAGCAGATTGGCCAGCGTGGCGCCCGCAGGGCCGTAGCCAATGATGGCCACATCCAGCATCTGGCTCATGCCTTGTACCCCATGAGCTGCTCCATCTCGGACACCCACTGCGCGCGGCTGCGGAACCTGGGGCGGCTGCGCGCCAGGGCTTCGGCGGCGGCCATCACGGCCTCGTCGCTCTGGTCCAGGTCGATCGGTTCGCGCAGCGGCTGCTCGCAGTACCAGGGCATGTCCATGAAGACCTCCAGGCGGTTGCCCTCGGGGTCACGAAAGTAGATCGACACCGCGTTGCCGTGGGTGGCCGTGACGAGATCGCTCACATCCGGGTCGGCCACGGCGCGGTTGCGCACCTCGCGCAGCGTGGCCAGGTCGGGCACGCGCAGCGAGATCTGGTTGATGACGCTGAAGGCCAGGTCGGCGGGCCGGCCAGTGGCCAGCACGATCTGGTGGTGCTCGGTCGGGTCGCGGCTGAGGAACACCAGCTCCACCGGTCCCAGCAGGCCGCGGTCGGTCTGGAAAAAGCCCATCACCTCTTTGTAAAAGCGCGTCATGCGGCCGATGTCGCGCACATAAAAGCCCATGTGGCTGAACACCAGGCTGTTGCGCTGACCCAGAGGGTTGGACATGGAAGACCCCTTGAATGAAAACGTGATGGATTTTAGGGATGGAAAAACGTCATTTATCTAGTGGTTTATCCTATTATGAGAAATTCATGAATTATTCAGAATCCGCCCAGACCCCTGGGTCTCGACCCCAATAACCTCTGGAGACAAACCATGAACCGCACCACCCGCCGTGTGGGCCTGGCCGCTTTGGCCCTGGCTTTGCTGAGTGCCTTGCCCGCCGTGGCACAGGACTACCCGAACAAACCCGTCAAGATCATCGCGCCCTTCCCGGCGGGCACCGGGCCGGACGCCAACACCCGCGAGATCGCGGCCGAGCTGACCAAGGCGCTGGGCCAGTCGGTGGTGGTGGAAAACCGCCCCGGTGCCTCCACCATGATCGGCATGGAAGCGGGCGCCAAGGCCGTGCCCGATGGCTACACCCTGGTGATGGGTTCGACCACTTCGATGTCGGTGGTGCCCTACACCTATGGCGCCAAGGTGCCCTACAAGGTCGAGCGCGACTACGTGCCCATCAGCATCGTGGGGCTGCTCAACACCGCCCTGACCGCCCACCCCAGCCTGCCCGAAAAGAGCGCCAAGGAGCTGATCGAGCGCTTGAAAAAGCAACCCAATTCGGTCACCGCCGCCACCTCCGGCGTCGGCAGCTACTCGCATCTGGCCGGTGAATGGTTCGCCTCCAGCGCGGGTGTGAAGATCGACTTTGTGCCCTACAACACCACCAGCCCCTATGCCGACCTGGTGGCTGGGCAGGTGAACGTCATCTTTGACGCGCTGCCTGCGGCCATCGGCAATGTGCGCGCCGGCAAACTCAAGATCCTGGCGCTCACGGGCCGGGCGCGCCACCCCAACTTCCCCGACGTGCCCACTTTTGCCGAGGCCGGTTTGCCCGACTACAGCCCCACCGCCTGGATTGGCCTGTTTGCCCCTGCGGGCACGCCCGCGCCCATCGTGGCCAAGCTGGGTGAGGCCATGCAAAAAGCCGCCGCACAAAACCCTGAGCTGATCGCCCGCTGGCGTGCCTTTGGGGGCGACCTCAAGGCCCAGACGCCGGCCGAGTTCGCGGCTTTCCTCAAGCAAGACGACGCCCTGTGGGGCCCGGCCATCCGCAAGGCTGGCGTGAAGCTGGACTGAGCATGGTCAGCGATGCATTCGTGCTGGCGCTCGAAGAGCGCCGCCGCCAGGCCTTGCTGGCGGGCGACCTGCCCGCCCTGCAAGGCCTGCTGGCCGACGAACTGGTGTATGTGCACTCCACCGGGGGTTGCGACCGCAAGGCCACTTACCTGGCCAAGCTCTCGGGCGGCAGCCTGAAGTACCTGTCGGTGAACTTCCATGACTTGCAAGTGCAGCATCTGCAGCAGGCGGCCGTGGTCACGGGCCGCATGGCGGCGCAGATCACCAAAGATGGCGAACCCAAAACCGTGGCCAGTCTGTTCATGACCGTGTGGGGCTGTGGCAGTGAGGGCGCATGGCGTTTGCATGCCCACCAAGGCACGCCGCTGCCATCGGTTTGATATTTCTATCGCCAGACACCACATGCAATCGCGTCTTCCCTTGCCCGATGTGACCCGGCTCGACAGCGCACAACGCGCGGTCTACGACGCCATCTTGTCGACCCGAGGCAATCTGAGTGGCCCATTTCTGGCCTGGATGCACAGCCCTGACCTGGCCTCGCCCGCAGAAAAACTGGGCGCCTTTTGTCGCTACAACACCGTGTTCGCACTGGTCGAATCCGAGCTGCTCATCCTGTGTGTGGCCGCGCGCTACCAGTGCCTAGGCGAGCAGCAGATCCACGAACCCATTGCGATGAAAGCGGGCTTGCCTGCGCAAGTGGTGGCGCAATTGCGTGTGGGTGAACCGCCTGCCCTGATCGATGCGCGCCAGCGGCTTTTGCACCGCGTCGCCACCGAACTGCTGGACACCCACCGCATCGGCGAGGCGCTCTACCGCGAGGGCATGGCCGCCTTTGGCGAGCAGGGCATGGTCGAGTTGGTGGGCATTTTGGGTTACTACACGCTGGTGGCCATGACCCTCAACGCTTTTGAAATGCGCATGCCATGATCGACAAGGTTGCGCGCAGCGTCGCTGAGGCCATCGGCCCGGTGGCCGACGGCGCTACGGTGCTTATTGGCGGTTTTGGCACCGCTGGCATTCCCAATGAACTCATCGAGGGCTTGCTGGCGCAAGGCGCCACAGACCTCACCGTGGTCAACAACAATGCGGGCAATGGCGACAGCGGTCTGGCCGCCTTGCTGCAATCGGGGCGTGTGCGCAAGATCATCTGCAGTTTTCCGCGCCAGACCGATTCGCATGTGTTCGATGCGCTCTACCGCGCCGGCCAGGTGGAGCTTGAACTGGTGCCCCAGGGCAATCTGGCCGAACGCTTGCGCGCCGCCGGTGCGGGGGTGGGTGCGTTCTTTACCCCCACCGGTTATGGCACCGAACTGGCACGCGGCAAGGAAACCCGCGAGATCAACGGCCGGCAGTACGTGCTCGAATACCCGATCCATGGCGATTTGGCGCTGATCAAAGCCGAGTGCGGTGACCGTTGGGGCAACCTGACGTACCGCATGGCGGCACGCAACTTCGGCCCGGTCATGGCCACAGCGGCGCGGCGCACCGTGGCATCGGTGCACGAGGTGGTGCCGTTGGGATCGCTCGACCCCGAAAGTGTGGTGACACCGGGCATCCATGTCAGCGCCATCGTGCAGATCGAACGTGTGGCCACCGAAGGTGGCGGATTCAGGAAGGCGACATGATGGATGCCAAGTACACACGCCGCAGCAAAGACGCCCTGGCGCGCCGGGTGGCGCAAGACATCCACGATGGTGCTTACGTCAACCTGGGCATCGGCATGCCCACCCTGGTGGCCAACCACATCCCGGCGGGGCGAGAAGTTATTTTGCAAAGCGAAAATGGGATCCTGGGCATGGGGCCTGCGCCTGCGGCGGGACAGGAGGACTTCGACCTCATCAACGCGGGCAAGCAGCCGGTGACACTGCTGCCCGGTGGTGCGTTCTTTCACCACGCCGACAGTTTCGCCATGATGCGTGGCGGCCACCTGGACATTTGCGTGCTCGGGGCATTTCAGGTCTCGGCCACCGGCGACTTGGCCAACTGGAGCACTGGCGAAGTGGGTGCCATCCCAGCCGTGGGCGGTGCCATGGACCTGGCCGTGGGCGCCAAACAGACCTGGGTGATGATGGACCTGCTCACCAAAAACGGCGGGAGCAAGGTGGTGCGCGAATGCACCTACCCGCTGACGGGCATCGGCTGCGTCAAGCGCATCTACACCGACCTGGCCACGTTCGAATGCACAGGCCAAGGCCTGCGCATTGTTGATTTGGTGGATGGCCTGTCGCGCGGAGAACTGGAGCGCCTGCTGGGTTTGCCTATGCTGGAGGGCTGAATTTCAGGAGACAACATGTATTACGAACCCGGCGTGACCCCGCACGGCCTGCCCCATGACCCGTTCAAGTCCTGCGTGGTGCCGCGCCCGATTGGCTGGATCTCGACGGTGGATCGCGAGGGTCGTCACAATCTGGCGCCCTACAGCCAGTTCCAGAACGTGACCTTCAACCCGCCGATCGTCATGTTCTCGGCCAACCAGAACACGGGCGGGGACCGCAAGGACTCGGTGCGCAATGCCGAAGAGACGGGTGAGTTTGTCTGGAACATGGCGACCTACGCCTTGCGCGATGCGGTCAACAAGAGTGCTGAAGAACTCCCGCATGGTGTGGACGAGTTCGAGCATGCGGGCCTGGTCAAGCTGCCCTCGCGCAAAGTCCGGCCCATGCGGGTGGCGGGCTCGCCCATCCAGTTCGAGTGCGTGTACCTCAACACCCTGCGCTTTCCGGGCGTGCCGCCCATGGGTTCGGCCGATGTGGTGTTTGGCCGTGTGGTGGCCATCCACATCGACGACGAGGTGATTGACGACAAAGGCATGCTCGACATCCTCAAGATCCAGCCACTGGCACGCATGGGCTATTACGACTACACCTTTGTGGACAACAAGTTCGAGATGGTGATTGGTGGCAACAACACGGCCTTGCTGGCGGGGCTGGAAGGCTCGCCGGACAAGGCTCGCGATGCCCTTGTGCGCTGATCTGCTCTGAGGCCTGTAAAGGCACAATCCATACACCTGAGGAGACAAACCATGAAAACAAAATTGCTGGCCGCACTGCTGTGTGGTGTGGGTTTGCTGGCGCAAGCCGCCTTTCCCGAAAAACCGATCACCGTGATCGTGCCTTACCCGCCCGGTGGCGCCACCGACATTCTGGCGCGCAAGCTGGCTGGACCATTGGGTCAGAGACTGGGGCAACCGGTCATTGTTGAAAACAAGGCCGGGGCCGGCACCGCCATTGGCGCGGCGCAGGTGGCCAAGTCGGCGCCCGACGGCTACACCCTGCTGATCTCGTCAAACACCACCTTCACGGTCAACGCAGCGCTCAAGAACAGCTTGCCCTACGACCCGCAAAAGGACTTCGAGTCCGTGGGCATCATTGGCAGCTCGCCGCTGGTCTTGCTGGCCAATCCCAAAGTGCCCGCCAACAACGTCAAGGAACTGCTGGCGCTGGCCCAGCGCGACCCCAAGGGCCTGAACTTCGGCTCCTTTGGTGTGGGCACCACGGCGCACCTGGCCGGAGAGATGTTCAAGGTCATGACCGGCGCCAACATGGTGCATGTGGCCTACCGGGGCAGTGCGCCTGCCATGACCGACCTGATCGGTGGGCAGATTCCTTTGAGCTTTGACACCAGCGTGGCCGCCATGCCTCAAATGGCCAGTGGCAAGGTCAAAGCGATTGCTGTGACCACGCGCCAGCGCTCTGCGCAGATGCCGCAGGTGCCCAGCGTGGCCGAGGCCGGATTCCCTGATTACGAAATGGTCCCCTGGATTGGCTATGTGGGGCGCCGTGGGATGCCTGCCGAAGTCAGCGCGCGTCTGACCAAAGCCATCCAGGACAGCCTGAGCGATCCGGTGGTCAAAGCCGAGCTGCAAAAAGCGGGTCTGGACGTGCGGTTCGAGCCGGGCAGTGCTTACGACAAGCGGGTGGCCCAGGAGCTGCCTTTGCTGCGGGCCTATGTGCACCGTGCCAACATTCCGGTGGAGTGATCGACATGTCTTTGGTGGAACTGAGTGCCGTTGAGCTGCGCCGTCGCATCGGCGCCAAACAACTCTCGCCGGTTGAATTGATGCAGGCCTGCATTGACCAGATCGAAAAATACAACCCGGCCGTCAACGCGGTCTGTGCAACCGACTACGAGCGCGCCCTCGCCGGCGCACGCGAGGCCGAGGCCCAGGTCATGCGCGGCGACGCCTTGCCCGCACTGCACGGCCTGCCCCTGGGCGTCAAAGACCTGCAGGCCACGGCCGGCCTGCTGTCCACCAGCGGCAATGTGCGCCTGCGCGGCCATGTGCCGGAGAAGGACGTGTCGTATGTGGCGCGCCTGCGCCAGGCCGGCGCCATCGTGACGGCCAAGACCAACACGCCCGACATGGGCGCGGGCGCCAATACGCGCAACCCGGTCTGGGGCGCCACGGGAAACCCCTTCAACCCATCGCTCAATGCGGGCGGGTCATCGGGTGGTTCAGCCACCGCGCTGGCTTGCGACATGTTCCCTTTGTGCACGGGTTCAGACACGGGTGGTTCGCTGCGCATTCCGGCGGCACTCAATGGCGTGGTGGGTTTGCGGCCTTCGCCGGGCTTGGTGGCCAACGACATGCGCCCTCTGGGTTGGTCGGCAATTTCGGTGCTCGGTCCCATGGGGCGCGATGTTCAAGATACCGCTTTCATGATGCAGTCCAGCGTGGGCCCGCACCCGATGGACCCGCTGAGCCTGGGCGTGCAGCACGAAGCTTTCTGGCCAGTGCGCCCTGCCCATCTGCGCCAGCTGCGCGTGGCGTACACCGAAGATTTTGGTGCCTGTGCGGTTGACCCGATGATCCGCCGCGCATTTCGCCAGCGGGTGCAGGCCCTGTCGCGCGAGGTGGCGGTCTGCGAGCCGCTGCAGTGGGACCTGAGCGATGGCCACCGCTGCTTTGATGTGATCCGCGCCGAAAGTTTCTTTGCTGCTTTTGAAGAGGTCTACCGCACCCAGCCTGAAACGCTGGGGCCGAATGTGCGTGCCAACGTCGAGATGGCCGCCAGCATCCGGCTGGCCGACCGTGCCTGGGCGCACCTGGTGCAAACGCGCATCAACCGGCAGTTTCAGGCCGCATTTGAAAACTACGATCTGATCCTGGCGCCGGTCACGCCGCTCTCGCCATTCCCATGGACCGAGCTGTACGCCGAAGTGGTCGATGGCCAAAAGCAGCGCAACTACTACGAGTGGCTGAGCCTGACTTACATGGTGACGCTGGCCACCAACCCTGCGCTGTCGCTGCCCTGCGGCAAGGACGAGGCGGGCATGCCCTTTGGCCTGCAGATGATCGGGCCGCTGCACCAGGACGCCCGCCTGCTGGGCATGGCTTGTGCGCTGGAGCAGTGGGGCCAAGGGCAAACGCTGTGGGAGCGCCCACGCCCCGACATGAGCGCGCTGGCCACACCGCGCCCCGACCTCAAGAGCATCGTGACGCACCCGCCGCTGCTGTCGGGTGGCGCAGCGGTGGACACGCGCACAGCGGTCTGAGTCGCGGATTCAGTGCAGGGATGACAGGAACTGGCGCAGTTCCTGCGTCTGCGGTTGACCGAACAAGGCCTCGGGCGTGCCCTGCTCGTGCACCTTGCCCTGGTGCATGAAGATCACCCGGTCACTGACCTTGCGTGCGAAATTCATTTCATGGGTGACCATCAGCAAGGTCATGCCTTCGCGCGCCAATGACTCCACCACGCCCAACACTTCACCCACCAGTTCCGGGTCCAGCGCCGAGGTGATTTCGTCGCACAGCAGGATGCCCGGCGACATGGCCAATGCACGGGCAATCGCCACGCGCTGCTGCTGTCCGCCCGAGAGCTGGTCGGGGAACGCATCGAACTTTTCTGCCAGGCCGACACGCGCCAGCAACTGCTGCGCCGTGTCGCGCAACTGGGCTTCGGGCAGTTTCTTGACCAGACCCGGTGCCAGCATGATGTTTTTACCCACGCTCAGGTGCGGGAACAAATTGAAGGACTGGAAAATCATGCCGACCTGCTGGCGCAGTGCGCGCATGGCTTGCGGATCGTCGTAAACCAGGGGCTGGCCTTGCACAGTGAGGTGGCCGTGCTGGAAAGTCTCCAGCCCGTTGATGCAGCGCAGCAATGTGCTCTTGCCTGAGCCGCTTTTGCCGATGATGGCGATGACTTCTCCGGCCTGGACTTGGAGGTCGATGCCTTTGAGCACCTCGTTGGCCCCATAGGATTTGAGCAGGCCCTGGATGTCGACGGCGAGGGTGGAGTCAGGAGCGTTGGACATGGAGCTTGCTTTCAAGGGAGCGGGCGTAAAGGCTGATGGGGTAGCAGATGGCGAAGTACAGCAAACCCACGCAGCTGTACACCACGAAAGGCTTGAAGGTGGCGTTGGTGATCATGGTGCCGGCCTTGGTCAATTCGACAAAGCCGATCACTGAGGCCAGGGCAGTGCCTTTGACCACTTGCACCAAAAAACCAACGGTGGGGGCGACGGCAATGCGCGCAGCCTGCGGAAAGACGACGTAGCGAAGTTGCTCGCCGAAGTTGAGCGCCAGGCTTTGAGCCGCTTCCCACTGGCCTTTGGGGATGGCTTTGACGCAGCCGTGCCAGATTTCGGTGAGGAAAGCGCTGCTGTACAGCGTGAGCGCCACGGCGGCAGCCGTCCAGGCCGAGGTTTCCAGGCCGAGCATGGCCATACCGAAGTAGGCTAGAAACAGTTGCATCAGCAAAGGCGTGCCTTGGAACAGCTGCACGTAGGCCCCTACGGCTTTTTGCAGACCGCGCGAAGGCGTGGTGCGTGCCACCAGCAAAGCCAAACCCACCAGACCACCGCCGATGAAGGCGATCAGCGAAAGGACCACGGTCCAGCGCGCCGCCAGCAACAGGTTGCGCAGGATGTCCCACAGTGAAAAATCAACCATGGCGACCTCCGAACAGGAAACGCGAACCGAACCAGTTGAGCGTGGCGCGCACGGCCATGGCCAGCAGCAGGTAGAGCACGGTGGCAATGATGAAGGCTTCAAAAGCCCTGAAATTGCGGCTCTGGATCAGGTTGGCCGCATAACTCAGCTCTTCGGTCGAGATCTGACCGCACACCGCAGAACCGAGCATGACGATGATGATCTGACTGACCAGGGCTGGCCACACGCGTTGCAGCGCCGGCGGCAGCACCACCCGCGTGAAGGTTTGCATGCGGGTGAGGGCCAGGCTCATGGCGGCTTCGATCTGACCACGTGGTGTGGACTGGATGCCTGCACGCACGATCTCTGCGCAATAAGCGCCAAGGTTGATCACCATGGCCAGCACCGACGCCCATTCGGGCGACAGACGCACGCCGGCCACCGGCAGGCCGAAAAATATGAAAAAGAGCTGGACGATGAAAGGCGTGTTGCGGATCAGCTCGACATAGGCGCTGACCACAGGGCGCGCCCAGGCCGGGCCCTGGGTGCGCGACCAGGCACACACGACGCCCAGCGTGACACCCAGCAGGGCCGAGACGGCGGTTAATCCCAAAGTCCAGGCCATGCCCTTGATCAGCAGCGGCCACTCGGTGAGGACTGCTGCAAAGTCCAGCTCGATGTTCATGTGCGGTCCTTATTCGGGCAGCTGGCCGGCGTTTCGGCCGAGCCACTTCTGAGCCATCTTGTCGATGTCACCCGCTTTCTTGGCCTCCGCAATGATGGCGTTCACACGCGTGCGCAGAGCATCCTCACCCTTGGCCACGCCGATGAAGTTGGGGCTGTCCTTGAGCAGCAGTTTGTATTCGGCGTTGAGCTGCGGGTTCTTTTGCATCATGTTGCCCGCCACCGATGCGCCTGTGGCAAGCAGCTGGGTCTGACCGGAAACAAAAGCTGAAATCGTGGCGTTGTTGTCTTCAAAACGCTTGATGTCGGTGCCCGACGGAGCCACTTTGCTCAGCTCCTGGTCTTCGATGGCGCCGCGTGTCACGGCAATGCTCTTGCCCTTGAGGTCATCCATGCTCTTGATGGCCAAGGACTTGGGCGCGTACACGGCCTGGAAGAAGGGCGAATAGGCCGAGGTGAAGTCGATGACTTTTTCACGCTCCGGGTTTTTGCCCAGGGTGGAGATCACCAGGTCGGCCTTTTTGGTTTGCAGGTAGGCGATGCGGTTGGCGCTGGTGACGACCACCAGCTCTACTTTCGCGCCCATCTTGGCACCAATGTAGTTGGCCATGTCGATGTCCAGACCTTGCGGCTGCAGATCAATGCCCACAAAACCGTAAGGTGGAAAATCGGTGGGAATCGCGATCTTGATCTGCTTGGACTTCTGGATGTTGTCCATCGCCGACTGTGCGTTGACCAAGCCGGTGGCAGACAGGGCCAGTGTGGCCAGCGATGCAGAGATGAGCAGACGTTTGGTGAGTTTCATAGCAAGGCTCCTAGGTAAGTGGATGGGGAAGTGGCTCTGCGCGCTTGGCGCGAAGTGGTGGTGTTTGAAGTGCTCTGCAGCGGCGTGAGGGCCTCACGCAGTTCCGCCAGAGGGTCGCTGGGCGAAGCCTCCAGGCGCAAGGCCGATTGCACCTGCCCGATGTGCTCGGTCATCAGTTTTTCGGCCAGCGCTTTGTTGCCGACTTCGAGCGCTTTGACGATATCGATATGGTCCTGGCAGGATTTGACAGCGTCGTGTGTGGATTGGTAGAGCATGGCAATCAGCGTGGTGCGAGCTGTAAAGTCGCGCAATGTATCGGCGAGCAACTGATTGCCCAGACACTCGGCCAGACAGACATGAAAGTCGCCCAGCAGGTAGCTGCGTCGGCCGATGTCACTGTCCTTGAGTGCGGCCTTCTCCTGGGCAATGTGTTGCTTGAGGCGCTTGAGGGTGGTTTTATCCATGGGATGCGCCAAGCGGATCAGTCCTGTCTCGATCACCCGCCGCGCCTCGAAGGCTTCCCGGGCTTCGGTGGCAGACGGTTGCACCACATACCAGCCCCTGCGTGAACTGACCTGGACGATGCCGCGTGCGGTCAATTGCATCAAGGCTTCTCGCACGAGGGTGCGGCTGCAGTCAAAGAGCATGGACAGAGCTTGCTCGCCCAGCCGTGTGCCGGGCATGAGCTTTTGCGCCAGGATGGCTTCAACGATGCGGTGGGCGATGTCACTGGAGGTCACAAAACAATCCTTTGCACAGGTGTAGCGATAACCATGCCAGCACGTACAAGTCTGGTATACAAGTTTTGTGCATCATAAATGTGCACTCTTTGAACTGTGGCTAGCGATAAACCCTGAGACAGGGACGTCTGGCACTGAAAAGGTGCAGTGATCAGCCATGCATCCGGGATGGGGTAGACCAAGGCAAAATGCTTGCATGACCCGTTCCGTTCTTGTTTTGGGCGCCGGCATGGTCGGCACTTCCACCGCATTGCACTTGCAGCAGCGCGGCTTTGACGTGGCGCTGGTGGACCGACGTGCACCGGGGCAGGAAACCTCTTTCGGCAACGCAGGCATCATTCAGCGCGAGGCGGTCGAGCCGTATGCTTTTCCGCGTGAAGCGGGTTTTGTGTTGAACGCCGCGCTCGGGCGCGGTGCCGAGGTGAACTGGCACGCACGCGGCCTTTGGCAGATGGGCGGGGCCTTGCTGCGCTACTTCAAAAATTCGCATCCCGAAGGGCATGCGCGTGCAACCCAGGCCTACAGCCGCCTGATCGCCCATGCCACCCATGAGCACGCAGCCTTGATCGAACCCGCTGGTGCACAAGAGCTGATCGCACGCGAGGGCTTTCGCTTCGCCTTTCGCACGGCGCAAGCGCTCGAGGCAGCGGTGCAGCGCGCCCAGCACCTGGAATCGGAATTTGGCGTTCGCCACCACGCCGAAGACGGCGCGGCCCTGGCACGTGCCGAACCTGCGCTGCGCAAGCCATTGGCGGGCGCTCTGCACTGGCTGGACCCGTGGTCGGTGAATGATCCCGGGGAACTGGTCAGGCGTTACGCCAATTTGTTCGTGGCGCGTGGTGGCCGTGTGCTCACAGGCGACGCGCTCACGCTGCAAGCCAGCGGCGCAGGCTGGTCGGTGCTCACCCAGCAGGGGCGTGTCGAAGCCAGGCAGGTCGTGCTGGCGCTGGGGCCTTGGGCGGGCGACTTCATGGGGGCGCTGGGTTACCGCCTGCCTTTGTTCATCAAGCGTGGCTACCACCAGCATTACCGGTCTCCGGTCAGCTTGCGCCAGCCCTTGCTCGATGCCGAGCGTGGTTATGTGCTGGCGCCCATGCAGCGTGGCTTGCGCCTGACCACGGGCGCGGAGTTTGCGCCCATCGACGCACTGCCGACACCGCTGCAGCTGAACAAGGCCGAAGCGCTGGCACGGGGTCTGCTGGACCTGGGGGACGCGCTGCCCGAGCCCCCTTGGCTGGGTGCACGCCCGTGCACCGCCGACATGCTGCCGGTCATGGGCCCGGCGCCGCGCCACAAGGGCTTGTGGTTCAACTTCGGGCATGCCCACCAGGGTTTCACACTTGGGCCGGTGGCCGGGCGTTTGCTGGCCGAGATGATCGAAGGTCAACACACCTGGATCGACCCGATGCCGTACTTGCCCGCCCGTTTTGATTGAAAGACCTCAGCCATGACACTGACCCAGAGCCTGCTCACCTTCACCGTGGCTGCTGCCTTGCTGGCGGCCACGCCCGGTGTGGACACCGCGCTGGTACTGCGTGCGCTGGTCACCCACGGTGCGCGCCGTGCGGTGCAGGCTGCGCTGGGCATTGCTGCAGGCTGTCTGGTCTGGGGCGCGGTGGTGGCCCTGGGCCTGGGGGCCTTGCTCACTGCATCGACACTGGCTTTCAACGTCGTCAAAGTGGTGGGCGCAGCCTACCTGATCTGGCAAGGCATTCGCCTGCTGCGCCGCCCGGCGGCGTCAGCGCAGTCGCAAGCATCCACGCAACCGTTTACACCACCGGCAGCTGCAGGCTCGGCCTTCTTGCAGGGTTTTCTCACCAATGTGCTCAACCCCAAAGTGGGCGTGTTCTACGTCACGCTGTTGCCGCAGTTTGTGGTGGCCGATGTGCCAGCGGGTCCGTACATCTTTGCGCTGGCCAGTATCCATGTGGGTTTGTCGGTGCTGTGGTTTTTTCTGCTGATCGGGGCCGCGCGGCATCTGCAGCGCTGGCTGAGCCGCCCGCGCGTACAGACCATCATGGACCGCATCACCGGCCTGGTGTTCGTGGCGTTTGGATTGAAGCTGGTGGCGGCGCAGCCGCACTGAGTCTCAGCACACCCGATAGAAACTCAAAAACACCCCATCCGGCGCCCTGCGCCCGCTGCCGATGAACTGGCTCTCGCCCAGCCAGGCCCATTTCTCGCCAGCGGCCTCCAGTTTGGGCTGGCAGCGAAAGTAAATGTCGGCCGGGTTGACCGGTTCGCCGCGCATGATGCGTTGCGAATTCTCCAGCGAAGCCACGCGCAGCGCGGTGTTCTGTACAAAGACGCGGGTGCCGTCGTCAAGTTCGATCACATAGCGCGCATCCAGATGCGCCTGCGTGCCACCCCCCAGGATCAGTTGAAAGTCCGCACCGCCCGCCAGCACCTTGCCATTGAGCGAAGGGCCTTGGACCACGCCACCCGTGATCGGGATCATGCGGCGCAGACCCGCCACGGTCTGGCCGACTTCCACAGGCGGTGCAATGGTGACTGCCAGGTCGCAAACGTGCTCAAGTTGGGGTGGGGGCAGGGTCTCGGTCATGGTGGGCCTTTACACTTTGTGCAGATTATCTGGTGAACCCCATGCTATCCACCCAAGACAAAACCCGCATCGACGACACCCGCATCGCCCTGGTGCGCCCGCTCATGACGCCCGCTCTGCTCGAAGAGCGCCTGCCGGCCACGCCCGCGCATCTGGCAATGGTGGAGGCTTCGCGCCAGGCCATTTCGAATGTGCTGCAGGGCCAGGATGACCGGCTGGTGGTGGTGGTCGGTCCTTGCTCCATCCACGACCACGACCAGGCGATGGATTACGCACGCCGCCTGAAGGTGGAGGCGGACAAGCACGCCAAAGACCTGATCGTGGTGATGCGCGTGTATTTCGAGAAGCCGCGCACCACAGTGGGCTGGAAGGGCTACATCAACGACCCGCACCTGGACGGCAGCTTTGCCATGAACGAGGGGCTGGAGATGGCCCGCAAGCTCTTGCTCGATGTGCTGGATGTGGGCCTGCGGGTGGAAACCGAGTTTCTGGACCTGCTCAGCCCCCAGTTCATCAGCGATCTGGTGACCTGGGGCGCCATTGGCGCACGCACCACCGAAAGCCAGAGCCACCGCCAGTTGGCCAGCGGTCTGTCGTGCCCGGTGGGTTTCAAGAACGGCACCGATGGCGGCGTCAAGGTCGCGGCCGATGCGGTACTGGCTTCCAGAGCGCCGCACGCCTTCATGGGCATGACCAAGATGGGCCAGGCCGCGATCTTCGAAACGCGTGGCAACCAGGACGTGCACATCATCCTGCGCGGCGGCAAGGCGCCCAATTACTCGGCTGCCGATGTGGATGCTGCCTGCAGGGTGCTCGAAGCCTCAGGCCTGGCGCCGCAGGTGATGGTGGATGTGTCCCACGCCAACAGCAGCAAGCAGCACCAAAAACAAATCGAGGTGGCGCACGATGTGGCCGGGCAGATTGCCGGAGGTGACCGACGCATCATGGGCCTGATGGTCGAGAGCCACATCCACGAAGGCCGTCAGGACCAAAAGCCCGGCCAGCCCTTGCAGCATGGCGTATCGATCACCGATGCCTGCATCAGCTTTGAACAGACGGTGCCGGTGCTCGATGCGCTGGCGCAGGCGGTGCAAAAGCGCCGTCAACTTTGAACCAGGGTGGAGGGGCCGCACTCACTGAGCAGGCTCGTCAGGCGCTCGGCGGGCATGGACCAGTCGGAATCCTCGGCGATGGCTTCTTTGAGGAAATCCCGCTGGCTATCGCTCCAGATCCTTGCGTAGGGCAGAGCGCAGGTCTGGCAAGCGCCAGCATTTTTTTCAATGAATGTCGCAATCGCCGAGGCATCGGCAGGCAGACCGAGCTGCAGGAACAAATCGGTCATGGTGTGGACATGGCTTTGCATGGCGTACTCCTTTCTTGGAGAACACCAGATTAGCGCTTTCGCATGGCTTTGGCTACACCAAGCCTGGATGATCACCCAAGGGGTCAGCGCTCGTGCTGGACCAAAAATTCCAAGGCCTCTCGATTGAAGTGTGCAGGCTGTTCGCGCGTGACGCCGTGGCCTGCAGCATCGATCCAGCCCTGCCGTGCTTGTGGCATCGCGGCGCAGACATTTTCGAAAATGGCTTTGTGCACCGCTTGGGTTTCGCTGCCGGCCAACAACAGCACAGGCATGGGTAAATGGGCCAGCTGTTCGGGGGTGAGCAAGGGAAATTCATCGCTGGACAGCGCCAGCATTTTCATGGCCCGCAGGTTCTGCAGGCGGCGCTCCATGGCCGGGCCAGTGTTCACGGCGGACTGTCCGCCATTGATGCCGCCGGTCATGATCTGTGCTGCACGTTCGTCCTCGCCCGCACGAAATGCCGCATTGGCGGGCTCGATCACATCCCGACGGAAAGTCTCGGCCACGGCTTGGCCCTCTGGCGTGCGGTAGGCGTATTTCATCATCGGGGGTTCTACGGCGACCACGGCCTTGACGCGCTCGGGCGCCTGCACGGCCAGTGCCAGCGCGGTGAAGGCGCCGTAAGAGCTGCCCACCAACACGGCTTGTTCGATGCCCATCGCGTCCATCAGGTGCAGCAGGTCCTGCGCTTCGTGCAGGGCGCCGTGGTCGGGCGACGGCATGGGGTTGTGGTTGGGAAAACTGTAGCGACGGCTGTAGCTGATGCAGTCAAAGTGCGGCGTGAACGCATGCCATTGCGCCCCCCATGAACGCCAATCGCCCATGGCCCCGTGGATAAAGAACAGCGGCGTGCCCTGGCCTTCCCGTACGGTGTGCAGCTGCACACCGTTGGGCAAAGCCCAGGCGCTAGCGCTCAGTTGTTCGAATGCCTGTGTGGTCATGCCGTGTTCAAGCCTCGGTCTTGATGCCTGCATCGCGGATCAGTTTGCCCAGTCGGGCGTGCTCGCTTTTGACAAAGTCCAGCAAGGTTTGCCGGTTGGCAAAGCGCTCGGGGGCGGCCATGGCCAACTCTTCGAGCTTGCCTTTGATGGCCGGTGTCACGCGGGCCTTGTTCCAGGTGTTGGCCAGCGTGTCAACGACTGCGCGTGGGGTGGCTGCAGGGGCAAAGGCCAGGATCCAGCCCAGGTATTCAAAGTCCTTGAGGGTTTCATGCACGGCCGGCACATCGGGCATGCTGGAGACGCGCTCCTTGGTGGTGACGGCCAGCAGCTTCAGGCGTCCGGCTTTCACATTGGCCATGGCCACATTGGGTGCTGTGAACATCACCTGGATCTGCCCGGCCAACAAGTCGTTGACCGCCTGACCATCGCCTTTGTAGGGGATGTGGGTCATCTGAATGCCCGTCAAATGGCTGAACAGTTCGGTGCACAGGTGGCCCGAAGAGCCATTGCCGCCGGAACCATAAGTCAGTCCATTGGGTTTGGATTTGGCCAGGGCGATCAGTTCTTGCACATTGCGCACATTCACCGAGGGGTGCACCACCAGCACAAAGGCGCCCGCACCCAGCATGGCCACGGGGGTCAGCTCGGTCATCGGGTCGTAGGTGATTTTGGAGAACAGGTGCGGCATCACGGCAATCGAGGCCGGGCCGGACATGAGCAGGGTATGGCCGTCGGGCGCCGATTTGCACACCTGATCGGCAGCGGGCATGCCGCTGGCACCGGGCTTGTTTTCCACGACAAAGCTTTGGCCCAAGGCGGGGCCGAGGGCGTCACCGAATATGCGGGCCATGAAGTCCGATGGGCCACCGGGCGGCGAGCCCACCACCATCTTGACACTGCGGTTGGGGTAAGCGCCGGACTGCGCCCAGCTGGGGCTGGCCATGGCGAGAGCGCCCGCGGCCAATGATTGCAGAGCGTGACGGCGGTTGGTGGGTGTGGGCATGGCTTGTCTCCGTGTTTGGGTTGTGGGCGCGATTGTGGGCAGCACATTGGTACATGGGAAATAGAATCGACCACTCAGGTATAAGTGATCTTGATACATGGCTGCATCTGCACTCGTTTTGCTCAACCGCCTTTTGGCCAAAGCCCGCTTTCGGCATCTGCAGGTGTTGGTGCGCTTGGCCGAGCTGGGCAGCGTCAAACGCACGGCCGAATCCATTGGCATGACCCAACCGGCAGTCACACAGTTGCTGGCCGACCTGGAAAGCCTGCTGGAAGTCCAGCTGTTTCATCGCCACGCCCGGGGGGTGATGCCTACCGCCGTGTGCCGCGACCTGTTGCCCTTGGCGCAGCAATCGCTGGCTGGGCTGAGTGCCACAGCCGAAGCCGTGGTGGAGCGGGCGCAGACGGGGCAGGGCGTGGTGCGCATCCTGGCGTCCACTGCGGCCATCAATGGCCTGCTGGTGCGCGCTTTGCCCGAGCTCAGTGCCTTGCATCCAGGCATCCAGTTGCATGTGCGTGAGGCCGAGGTGCATGCACAATTCCAGGCCATTGCCCGACAAGAGGTGGACCTGGGCTTGTGTCGCCGCTCAACGCAGATACCGCAGGGATGGACCTTTGCTCCCCTGATGGACGATGAATTTGTGGTGGTGAGTGCGCCCCGGCATCCGCTGGCGCGTCGCAAGACGGTGTCCTGGAACGATCTGGCCCAAGCCACCTGGCTGATCACACCAGTGGATTCGGCGGCCCGCCACAAGCTCGACGAGTTGTGCCAAAAGCTAGGGGTGTCTGTGCGGCAAAGCCAGGTCATCACCCGCGTGTCGTCGATGACCTGGGCCATGTTGCAAAAGCAGGATCTGCTGACCCTGGTGCCCGCGAGCGTGTTTGGACAATTGCGCGAGGCCGGGCAGGTGGTGGCACTGAATTTGCCCGAGCGTCTGCCTTTTGAGCCCTTGGGCATGGTCTTGCCCGTGCGTGACGTGTCGGCTGCAACCCAGACTGTGGCAGACTTTCTGACCCGTTACTGTCAGAACACCCACCAATGACCACCTTGAATGCCACCACCGCAAATGCCCAAGAACTGTCCCAGCGCATCGCGCCACTGGCTGTGCAGGGCCGTTTGGTCTGGCATGCCGTGGTGGATGTGGCCGAACGCGAGTCCTGGGGCATGGGCCCGCGCGGCGAGCGCTGGTGTGTGCCGATTCTGGGTGGCCAGTTCTGGGGCGCCGAAGGGTTTGAATCCTTTCATGGCCAGGTGTGTGCTGGCGGTGCAGACCGACAAACCTTGCGCCCGGATGGTGTCAAGGAACTTGAGGCGCTGTACGAAATGCGCACCCACGACGGTGTGATCATCACCATCCATAACCAGGTGCTGATTGACGAGAGCGTCCAGCCTGAACGCTATGCGCGCTCATGTATTCGCGTTATGGCACCCGAAGGGCCACACGCCTGGCTCAACCGCCGCTTGTTTGTTGGCACTTTGCAGCCCTTGCGGCCTGAGCGCCAGGCTGTGCTCATTCGCGGCTACATGCTCTGAGTGCCCAGCTCGGGTTCTGTGGGAGGCTCAGCAAAGAAATCGGTGAAGGGCTACCATTGCGCGCTTGTTTTGTCTGAAAGCACCGCCCGTGTTCCGTTCCCTCAAGCATCCCGGCACCATGGCCGTCACGCTGGCCGCCGCCGGCATCCTCATGATCACCATGGGTATGCGCCAGTCGATGGGTCTGTACGTCAGTCCGATCAACACTTCCACCGGCCTGGGCATCGTCACGCTGAGCCTGGCATTGGCCATTGGCCAATTTGTCTGGGGCGCGATCCAGCCGATCGCGGGTGCGCTGGCTGACCGGCATGGTCCGCGCGGTGTGTTGCTGGGTGGGGTGCTGTTGCTCGCGCTGGCCACCGCGCTCACGCCCTTCATGAGCAGCGGCATGGGCCTGGCCATCACACTGGGCGTGATGTCGGCCGCAGGCGCCGGTGCAGCCAGTTTTTCGGTGCTGATCGGTGCGGCCGCCCAGCGCATGCCAGCCGAGGCGAGGGGCACTGCGTCAGGTGTCATCAATGCAGGCGGCTCGTTTGGCCAGTTTGTGTTTGCACCCATCATTCAGAAACTGATCCAGGCCACTGGCTGGATGAACGCCATGTGGGTCACCGCGCTGCTTACCCTGGCGGCGCTGCCGCTGGTGGGCAAGCTGACGGCCAAGACCCACGCGGCACATCCGCACCCCGAACCCGACACGGGCCTGAAGCAAGCCATCAAAACCGCTTTTGCCGACCGCAGCTACTGGCTGTTGCATGCGGGTTTTTTCACCTGCGGTTTTCACATCGCCTTCTTGGTCACGCACCTGCCGGGCGAGGTGGACCTGTGTGGCTTGCCGCCCTCGGTGGCGAGCTGGTCGCTGGCCATCATTGGCCTGGCCAATATCCTGGGCAGCTTGTATGCCGGCTCGGCCGTGACCAAGTACCGCAGCAAGCATGTGCTGGCCTGGATGTACGGCTCGCGCGCGGTGCTGGTCATCGCCTACCTGCTGCTGCCCAAAACCGCGTGGACTTTCTACGTCTTTGCGGCCGGCCTGGGCTTCACCTGGCTGGCCACGGTGCCGCCCACCGCTACCCTCGTGGGCAAGCTTTTTGGCGCCCGCTACCTGGCCACATTGTTTGGCATGACACTGCTGTCCCACCAGATCGGCGGCTTCATGGGTGCCTGGCTGGGCGGCCTGGCCATCACGGAGTTCGGTGACTACAACTGGATGTGGTACGCCGACATCGTGCTGGCCGCGGGTGCTGCGCTGGTCAATCTGCCCATCCGCGAAGCAGCCATCGCCAAGCCAGCTGCGGCCTGATCTGTCGCGGGCTGCTGCTTACACCTTGCAGACCCGCAGCACCTGTTCGCCGTAGGCGTCGAGCTTTTTGGTGCCGATGCCGCTGATGCCTTGCAGGTCTGCCAGTGACTGCGGTGCGGCTTCGGCGATTGCGGCGAGGGTCGCGTCGTGGAAGATGACGTAGGCGGGCAGGTTGTGCTCGCGCGCCACCTCGGCGCGCCAGGCCTTGAGGTTGATGAAGCGCACCATCGCGTCTTGCCCCAGATTGGCAGCGGCCACAGCAGGGGCACTGCGGCCCTTGCCTTTGCTGCGTGAGGTTTTTTCGGCGGTGACCGATTCGCGCAGCAGCACAGCTTGTTCGCCGCGCAGTACTGGACGCGAGCCTGCGGTCAGCTCCAACGTGTTGAAGCCGTCTTCGCTGCGCACATTCAAGGCGCCCAACGCGATCAGCTGGCGCAGCACGGCGCGCAGCTGTTGTTCGCTGTACTCGGCGCCCACGCCAAAGGTGCTGAGCGTGTCGTGGCCGCGTTGCTGCACCTTGTCGGTCAGCTTGCCGCGCACGATGTCCATGGTGTGCGCGGTGCCAAAACTGCTGCGACTGGCCTGCTGGCAGCGGTAGACGGTGGACAGCAGCTTGCGCGCGGCATCGGTCCCGTCCCACACCTCGGGCGGGTTCAGGCAGTTGTCGCAGTTGCCGCAGTAGGGCATGTAGATGCCGCCGCCCGCGTCCGAGCTTGGATCGGAAGGGCCGCTGTAAGTCTCGCCAAAGTAGCCCAGCAGGCGTGCGCGTCGGCAGTCGGTGGCTTCGGCCAGGGCCAGCAGCGCGTCGAGTTTGCCGCGCATCACCTGCTTGAACTCTTCGGCGGCCGGGCTCTCGTCGATCATGCGCCGCTGGTTGACCACGTCCTGCAGGCCATAGGCCATCCAGGCGTCAGACGCCAGCCCGTCACGCCCGGCGCGGCCCGTTTCCTGGTAATAGCCTTCGATGTTCTTGGGCATGTCCAGGTGCGCGACAAAGCGCACATCGGGTTTGTCGATGCCCATGCCAAAAGCGATGGTTGCGACCATGACCACACCGTCTTCGCGCAGAAAGGTGTTCTGGTTGTGCTGGCGCAGTTCGGGCGCGAGACCTGCGTGGTAGGGCAGCGCACGGATGCCCGCCTGCACCAGCTGCTCGGCCACTTCTTCCACCCGTTTGCGCGACTGGCAATAGACCACGCCGGCATCGCCCGCGTGCTCGCGTTCGATGAAGCGCAGCAGCTGGGTGCTGGCGTCTTTTTTCTCGACGATGGTGTAGCGGATGTTGGGCCGGTCAAAGCTGCTGACGAACTGGCGCGCCGCCTGCAGTTGCAGGCGCTCAACGATGTCGGCGCGTGTGAGCGCATCGGCGGTGGCCGTGAGGGCCACGCGCGGCACATCGGCAAAGCGTTCGTGCAGCACCGCCAGGCCACGGTATTCGGGCCGGAAGTCGTGGCCCCACTGGCTCACGCAATGCGCTTCATCGATGGCGAACAGGCTCAGCAGCCCGCGCTCGCGCAGCGATTCGAGCTGGCCGAGGAATTTGGCGGTGGTCACGCGCTCGGGCGCGGCGTACAGCAGGGTGATTTCGCCGCGCATCAGGCGGCGTTCGGTGTCAAAAGCTTCTTCGCTGCTCAGCGTGCTGTTGAGGAAAGCCGCTTCCACACCGGCTTCGTGCAGCGCGCCCACCTGGTCATGCATGAGGGCGATCAGCGGCGACACCACAATGGTGACGCCCTGCCCGTTGCGCGCACGGGCAATCGCCGGGATCTGGTAACACAGGCTTTTGCCGCCGCCCGTGGGCATGAGCACCAGCGCATCGCCGCCTGCGGCGACGTGGTCGATGATGTCCTGCTGCGGGCCACGAAAGGCGTCGTAGCCGAAGACTTCGCGCAGGATCGGAAGATGGGGAGACACGGTGTGACAGCTTTTTGGTTTGGGGGGATTGTCCGCTATTGGGGGGCGGGTCTTTGAAGGCTGGGGCGGGGTGGGCGCATGGTGACGATTTGCGGTACCCCGCCATGAGGAACCAGGCGCCCACCCCGCCCCCACCCTCCAAAACCCACCCCCCCAGAGTGGGGAATCCACCCCCAACACACACGCGGCGCCGCCCCGA
>JACCDH011367109.1_pt1 | contig 61579 bp, 60 predicted proteins | sample 7442481 | NCBI WGS metagenome assembly JACCDH01 (sample SAMN15323433, study PRJNA562643) | freshwater metagenome | isolation source: river surface water | place: USA:Blue River Watershed | collected 2017-08-15
GGTTGGTGCGTTGAAAGCTTGATCGAAGCGAACGGATTACTTGAACCCGTGAGGCCGGGCGGCTAAGCCGCGCGGCGTTGCAGGAGCCCCTGTGGCGGAATGGTAGACGCGAACGACTCAAAATCGCCTTCTACCTAAATTTCTAAGCCAAAAACCTCGAAAAACCAACGGTTTGAGCAAGGTCGAGACTCCAAAAAAGACTTACACAAGTCTTACACACTTTGGAGTTTTCACAATGTCCGTTGAGAGCCATGTTTTGATGGATGGCGCGCTGCACGTCTATCGGCGTGAGGGAAGCCGTTTCTGGCAATGCTCGACCTACCTCGGCAGCCGCAATCACCGGCAGACGACCAAGGAGGAGAGCCTTGCCGCCGCCAAGGATTTCGCGCGCGACTGGTATATGGAGCGGTGCGTCGAGGATCGTCAGCGCCGTCGCGGTGGCGTCTCGCTGATCAACGGTTCCGCTCAGCCTGTAGTGGCCGAACCCGGTCTGGCCGTGGATGGCCGCCGACGGCCAAAGCCGACCGGCCCCAGCTTCGAGGATGCTGCCACTGCCTTCACCAGCGAGTTCGAGGTCATCACGATGGGCGAGCGCAACGCCGGGTATGTGGCATCGAAGTCCGACATCATCCGCGTTCACCTCCTGCCGTTCTTTGGCGATACGGCCCTTGAGGACATCACGGCGGGCAAGGTGCAGGAATATCGCGCGCACCGTCAGACATCGCGGGTCGATGTCAAGACCGGCAAGCCGAAAAAACCGGCCCGCGCGACCTTGCACCACGAGATCGTCACGCTGCGGCAGATCTTGAAGACCGCCAACCGCAAGGGCTGGATCGCGGCGATCCCGGATATGTCCGCGCCTTACAAGACCTCCGGCAAGCTGGAGCATCGTGCCTGGTTCTCGCCCGAGGAATACAAGATGCTCTACGAGGCGACGCGCGAGCGGGCGAAGAACCCACCCAAGCCGCGCTGGCGCGAGGTCTGCGAGAATTTTCATGATTACGTCCTGTTCATGGGCAACACGGGGCTGCGCCCGGACGAGTCGGCGCGGCTAGAGCTGCGCGACGTCAAGATCGTGAAGGACGAATCGACCGGCGAGCGCATCCTGGAGATCGAGGTGCGCGGCAAGCGCGGCGTCGGCTTCTGCAAGTCGATGCCCGGCGCGATTATGCCCTTCGAGCGGATTCGCAAGCGCAAGGGCCTCAAGCCGACTGACCGGGTTTTCGGGAAATCGCCGCGCGAGTTGATGAACACCGTCCTCGACGAGCTGAACCTGAAATTCGACCGCGATGGTCATATCCGCACCTGCTACAGTCTGCGGCATACTTACATCTGCCTTCGCTTGCTCGAAGGCGCGGACATCTATCAGGTCGCCAAGAACTGCCGCACCAGCGTCGAGATGATCGAAAAATATTACGGACGGCATTTGAAGAACAACATTGACGCATCTGCCGTCAATGTTCGCAAGGTTCGGCCTACGACAGATGCCGCGCGAAAGAAGGCGACGAAGTCAATGAAGTAGCTGCAAAGTTTGCTTTTGCCGTTGCACATTTTGATCGCGCCGCTATAGGCCAGTCGCAACGCGGGCGTGGTGGAATTGGTAGACGCGCGGGATTCAAAATCCCGTTCCGCAAGGAGTGTGGGTTCGATCCCCACCGCCCGCACCAGCCCTCTCGGCATGATCCATTGCGCCACCGCACGGTGGCGGGATCATGCCCGAGCGGGGTATGGCGGCCCGCACGGGCCGCTCCCCGCTTCCGCGAAATGACAACCGCAGGGTCTTGTCATGCTGGCCATCGGAATCCCGGACGGGATTTGGCCATCGCCGCAAAATGACGCCGCGAAGCGTCTATCGATCAGAAAGAGCCCAAATTATGATCGATAGAACGCTGTTCTATCGATCATGCCGAGATTGGGGTGAGCCGCAGCGACTAATTAATGATCGAAAATTCGGGATTGTAGCACGATAAGTCTCGAAAATTCGAGTGCTAGCTGAGCTAATTTTCACCTATTCAAACGATAAGTCTCGTTTTTTCGGATTTTGCGATTGCTAAATCCCGAAAATTCGGATATGGGCCTCGGGCGGAGGCGCTAATGCCCGAATTTTCCCTTGCTGCGCTGCCAGAGGTCTTCGTCTCGGACAGCTCGATCTCGAAGACCGTTTACGAAGCGGTTGAGCGAGGGAAGCTCCGTAAGCTCGGATCGCGCCTCTACACGCGAAATCTGACCGAGAACCCAGAGCGCCTTATCAGACGCAACTGGTATAACCTCATCGCCTCCTACTATCCCGATGCCGTGATCGCGGATCGAACGGCGCTTGAGAACAAGCCAGCCGAAGACGGCTCGGTATTTCTGATTTCGGCCAAGAGGCGCGAGGTCGAGCTACCCGGTCTGACCTTTCGACCGCGCGTTGGGCCAAAACCGATCGACAGCGATCGACCTTTCAGCGGCGTAAGGCTCGCATCCATTCCCCGCGCCTATCTTGAAAATCTGCGTGAATCGCGCGCGCGGGGCGGACGCCTGGCTCGCACCATGTCGCGCGACGAACTTGAAAAACGCCTTGATGCGCTGATCCGCCAGCAAGGCGAGGCCGCTGCCAATCGGCTGCGCGACGATGCCCAGGCAATCGCCGCGCGGTTGGGGTATGAGGCGGAAGCCGCCGAACTCAATGAGCTGATCGGTAGCTTGCTCGGCACCCGTGATGGCGACCTCTCAAGTGCGGTCGGCAAGGCGCGCCATGCCGGCCAGCCGTTCGATCCTGACCGAATCCGCCTGTTCGAGACTCTGTTCGCGGCTCTGCGCGACACCTTCGTCGAGCGCAGACCAGCGCCCGAACGCGACGGTGAAGCGAGCGCCACGCTTGCTTTTTTTGAAGCCTATTTCTCGAACTTCATCGAAGGCACCGAATTTACGGTCGAGGAAGCTGCCGAAATCGTCTTTGAGGGTGTCATCCCGCAAGAACGGCCCGCCGACGCGCACGATGTCCTGGGGACATTTCGCGTGGTGTCGGATCTGGCGCATCTGAAGGTGCTACCGTCCGACTTCACGGGCTTCCGTGATCTGCTGCGCCAGCGCCACGCGACTGTCATGGATGCCCGCCCGGACAAAGCGCCCGGCGCGTTCAAGGAGCGGGAAAATCGCGCAGGCAACACGGTGTTTGTTGCGCCCGATCTGGTCGATGGCACCTTGGAGCGCGGCTTCGAGTTTCTCCAGGCGTTGGACGACCCGTTTCAGCGCGCTGTCTACATGATGGTGCTGGTCGCGGAAGTGCATCCATTTGCGGATGGCAACGGTCGGCTCGCGCGGATCATGATGAACGCTGAACTCGTGGCGCGCGATCAGGAACGCATCATCATTCCTACCGCCTATCGGACCGACTATCTGGGAGCGCTCAAAGCGTTCTCCCACAACGGCCTGACCGACCCGCTCATTCGTATGCTCGATGTGGCTCAATCCTACACCCATCGAATCGACTGGGCGACGCTGGAGCGCGCGCGCGCCGATTTGGCCGCGACCAATGCGTTCGCCGAAGGCAGCGACGCCAAGCTCAAATGGGGCTAAGTGTTGATACCTAGCTTTTGAGCGAATGCGCCGTCGAGTCCGGCGGTTATGCGAGCCATCACCTCGCCGATGAAATCATCGGCGGTGAGACCCAGCCGCTCGACAATTCGGGCGCGAAGCAACGGCAACCGCTTGAGGAAATCACTGCGACCGCTCGCCCTGACCAAAAACTCAGGCAGGCGATCCACTACCCAGAGCACTGTGGCCCAACATTCGAGGAAATCGACCGGCATGTCCTCATATGCGCCCTCGACCACCAACCGGGCAATCGGTGCATCATTCGGGTAAAAGAAGGCTGCGATAATCCGCACCGCCATCCGCGGCCAACCGTCCTCGGTGACGGTGTTCGGAAGTCCTCCCGGATTTTTCGGTGCCCGTGCGGCGTGAAGAAGTAGCATCAGCCAAAAGCGCAGCCTAAGGACATCGGCCGCGCCGACCGATCGCTGATCGCTACCGCCGCGCATTCCTGTCTCGTAGATTTTCACTGCCCGCTCGAAGGCACGCTTATCGACAGGAGCCGGGGTCCGCTCAACTTCGGCTTCGATCAGTGAGTTATCGGCAGGCGCAGTCTCCAAACCCTCGTCACCGAGGTCCATCCAGGCGCCGTCGTCAGGTTCTTTGTGCGCAGCGCCAATGCTTGGCTGAGATCCCGACAGGCGATTGAGAAGATCGCGCACACCATCTGCGTGCGATCCGGCCAACGAGTTATCGCCTGACCGACCATGCCTTCCGGCGCGCGTTCGCTGCGCGACGAAATCGTCATACGAAAGAATACGCACTTCGGGCGCGATGGTGTCGGATTTCGAGCGCTCGCCGCGCGCCGGACCGCTCGCCACATTCGATGCTTCGTCGGTATCGGCGCGTTGGAGCTCGTCGAGCGCCTGAAGAAGAAACAGTTGAAGATCTCCCGCCTCGGCGAATTGCGCTGCAGCAGACGCCACCGAACGGCTGGCCGGTTCGCGCCGCTTCGCCTTGAGTTCCGCGCGATGCACGACCGGAGCGATCGTGGAAGTGATCTCTCCATCGACGACCTTGGCAAAATAGATCGGACTCGCATCGTCGACGCGCTGATGGCGAACCGTGCCTGTCACAGTCATTTCATCGACTGCCAGCTCGTCGATGCCATGTCCTTGCGCATCGAGCAGCACGATTCGCCCGGCCCACTGGACGCCATCGGGCGGCGTCCAGCGCAACGAACCGTGTTCGATCTCAAATCTGCCTGGCCTCAGTGCGTGGGTTGCCGCGAGCGCGATCGGTTCGGGCCGCGGCACTAGCGGCAGCGCTGACAGTTCCACAACCGGCATTCCCAGCAGGTCATCGATATTGAGCGATGCGACGGCTTCGCCCGCCGCCACACGCCGATAAACGCAGGCTTCGGCGTTGATTCCGTCGCTGCCCCCGGCACCGAGAGCCGCTGAAGTGCAGTTCGCGCTGCCGCTCAGGATGTGGTCATAGTTGGCGGTGCGCGCGACGATCAGTTTGGCATGTTTGAATCGCCCGGTTTGCCAACTCGAAATATCGACAATCTCTATATCGGGCAGGTGGTTTTGCGGCGGATAATCATGTGTGCCAACGTCGAGCAGAACCGTTGTCCGCGCCGGGTCGAGCTTCCCTTTAAGATCGCCGATGGCAGCAAGCCCGTCGTCCCAATAGGGACTGAGAACGATCAATCGATCGACGGGTTCATCGATACGCTCGATGAACCGCGTTCCGATGGCTGAGCCGCCGGGTCGCGCGAAAAACGCGATGAGGCTGCCATCGTCGAGCGCAAGGACCGGATCGGGCTGCGGACCGGTCAGCCAAGGTGTGTGCTGTGTCGCCCAAGCGATCGCATCGCCCGCTGCACCCTCAGCGTTTGCCGTCAGTGCTTCGATATAGCTCCAGATCGCGCGTATATAATCCTGCTGGGGCGAGCGCTCTGCCCCGCACTCGATTTCGGTCATTAACTCGACATTTCCGCCGAGTCCGGCGGCGGTCGCGTTTGCCGATCCCACCAGCGCGCGGCCACCCTCGCGCCCGAGTTGTAAGATTATCTTGGGGTGGAAGACTCCCTCGCCCTGGGGCGGCCCGAACAACATATAGTCGCGACCGAGCTGCTGCGGTAGGATCGATCCGTCCGTCAACGCCAGCGCGGTCATCCGGGTATCACCGACGAGCAGTATATTGGACGCGCCGCTTGCCATGAGCTGCGGCATCATCACTTCCTCGAACCCCGCGAACTCGACCGCGAAGCTCGTGACGAACGCTGAGTGGAATCCGCGTCCTCGGCGGCGCGCTAGACGCTCGGCCAACCTCAAGCGATCGCACCGATCTTTGTCAGGCCCAGAGGTGTGATTCCGTCCGCGCCGAGCAGTTTGACATCTACCAGAAACTGGATCGCGGGATCGAGGCGCGGCGTCGTCGCCACGGGATCGTAACTCGCCCGATAGACAAGCCGACCATCGCGCGCCTCGAACAGAAAGGTGTAATCGCGCTGCCGCCTGAGCTTCTGCATCGCGACCCAGCTGTGCCGCCGCACCACGCGCTCGACAACATAGTCTGCAATCAATTCGCCGACCGTTCGTTCGCCACCTGCCGCAAACCAGCGCAATTCTGTTCGGATGGTTCGGCCGCCACCGTCCAGCGCAAAAGATCGGGCGATCTCCGCGCTGAGGTCGGGCCGATCCCGCACTCTGGCATCGAGCGCAGCGACGAGCGAAATTGCCTCCCATGCCTTGTCTTCTGCCGAGCGCCTGCGGCTGATCAGGGCTCGCGACCACAGCACTATCTGTTCGTCCGGTGCCGAAAGTCCGTCGCGGAATGCATTCCACGCCATTGCGCTGCGCGCTGCATCGGAATCTGCCAGACGCACGGCGATTTCAGCTCTGAGATCAGGAAGCGATCGGCCCTCCGCATATTCACCGATCAGATCTATCGCCCAACGCAGCATGGATGCCGCAGCTACCTGGAAAACATCGTGGGTTTGATAGGCTTCCCAACGCAGTCGCTGCGGTTCGAGCGGGGCAGGCTGGACGTTTGCCGGATTGAACAAATGCCACCGCACAGCATCCGCGGTTGGCTTGAGGTTGAGGGCCGACGCGGCCCGCAAAATCAGCAGAAGCGTATCGCGACGACTGCGATCATCTGCATTCGCGGCGTTTCCGTCCGCGAGAAGCAGTTCCTCGTAGCCAGCACACTCGGGCGAACTTTCCTCAATGGCCGAAGGGGCAATTGGTGAGAGATATTCGAGCGTTTCTCGATCGACCGCGCCAGCCTGGGTCGTTTGCACCAACAATTGCTCGACATCCGGGCCGATCGCCGCCGCGAACGCCCGCGCTGCGGCGATTCCGAGATCGTTGGACCGAGTGGGTAACGCGTGATTTTCCCCGGTGGCAAACAAGCCGATTTCGACCATCTGAGAATAATAGGCACCCCCGAAAACGCCGAGCCGCTGTCTCAGATAACGGACTTTGTCCGCATCGTTCGAGGCCGCATCGGCGAAATCGATGACTTCTTCGCCGAGAGCAAGTCGGTTATCCGCCCATTCGACGCCCGCAACGCCATTTTCGCCGCCCGCCGTCACTGCGACCATCGCATAAAGTGCTTCGAGGCGACGTATCCACCGCCGCCATTCCGCTTCGTCGGTGCTACCGATCTCGCGGGCATAGGCTTCGCTGGCCCAGCAATAGAGTCCGTAGTAGCGCATCCGCAGCGTGACATTGCTGATGCCTGGCACGAGTTGCTGGTAAAGTTGCACGCCACCATTTTGCAGCCCGAGCGGGTCTAGGCCCCGCTTTTCTATCTTCTCGGTCCATTCGGGCATTGCGATCATGTGAAAATCGATAGCAAGGCTGAGCGAAGGTGGCATCTTGGAACTGCGCCAAAGCGATTTGAGGCTCGCATTTTACCGTTCGCAAAGTTTCGGCGCCTGCGGGCAAGCCCGCACCGCGCTCTATTCCGCGATCCCGACTGCGCGGGTCCGCTCCACCGAGCCGCCTTCGCCGTCTCGGCCTGCCGGTGACGGTCGCTGGCGCAAGTTCGAAGGGCGGTCCTGGCGGCCCGCTGCAAATGAGCGGGATTTTTCAAGAACGCACTCTGTCCCGCGCTGCGCGCTCCTGAGGGTGCGGCGTTTTTGTGCTGACCCGCAGGCACTCTTGCCTCGCTCCTGGCCGGACGCCCGCTGGCCCACAGGCCCGGGCGCAGGGCATCCGGCTGGCGTCGCACCGTGCAAGGGTGCCGTTTCCTGTTCGGCCGCTACGCCGCGGGAGGGTCTCGATGATCTTCGACTGATGGTGGACGGCGCGGGTGCGCCGGCGTTTTCGTGGCCGTCCCCGAAGAGGGGGATGGGCGGCGCTTCCGGCTAGGCCCGTCGCGCTCAGGCGCAACCCGGCAGGCCGGGTCTTTCACTTTGTTACAGCCTTGCAGGTGCGCCTGATCGCGGCGGGCCTCTTGGTCGCTTTTTGCCGCCCACCCCCCTCTCCGGGGCCGGTGTGGTTTTTTGGGCAGGGAGGCGACGATGGCGGATCACGGCAGGACACGGCGGAGCGGCGGCAAGGGCGGGACTGGCAGGGCCAAGGCGCAGGGCGCAGCGCGGGCGTCGCTTTATGACGAGGTGACGGCCAAGATCATTGCCCAGCTTGAGGCGGGTTGCTTCCCTTGGGCGCAGCCGTGGAACTCGGCGGCAGCGGTGCCGGGACTGCCTCGCAACGCGATTTCCGGGCGTCCCTATTCGGGCGTCAATGTCCTGATCCTGTGGGGCGCGGTCATTGAAGGGTCTTACCCGTCGCAGGACTGGTTGACCTTCCGGCAGGCGCTGGCCGCTGGCGGATGCGTCCGCAAGGGCGAGCGCGGGCATACGATTTTCTATGCCGACCGCTTCACCCCCGAAGACGGGCGCGAGGGTGGAGAGGGTGCGGAGGGCGAACCCCGTTCGATTCCGTTCCTCAAACGCTTCGTGGTGTTCAATGCCGCGCAGTGCGACGGCTTGCCGGAGCGGCTGACCGCCGACCCGACACCGCTGCCGCCGCGCGAACAGCATGAGGGGGCGGAGGCGCTGATTGCCGCGACGGGTGCGGATATCCGCATCGGCGGGGCGCGGGCCTTCTATGATATTGGCGGCGATTATGTGCAGGTGCCGCCGCAACCGGCTTTCACCCATCAAATCGACTTCTACCGGACGGCCCTGCACGAACTTGGACATTGGGCGGGAAGCAAGGAGCGGTTGGCGCGTGACCAGTCGGGCCGGTTCGGTTCGGCGCTTTACGCCCGCGAGGAACTTTGCGCCGAACTGACATCGGCTTTCCTGTGCGCCGCGCTTGGGATCGTCCCCACCGTGCGCCATGCCGACTATCTCGGCTCGTGGCTGGCCGTCTTGCGCGCCGACAATCGCGCGATCTTCAAGGCGGCGAGCTACGCCAGCAAGGCCGCTGACTTTCTATTGTCGTTCGTTCGGGAGAGCGAATCCAGTCTGGCGCGCGCGGCATGAGCGCGCCGCTCCCCCTTGAGTCCGAACAGACGGCCATCGGCAGCCAGACTCTTGTTCCCGGCGTTGCGCCGATCACGCCCCGCGACCGGCTCGCCATGCGCGCCAATGCGCCGCTGGAGCCGAAGAAGCGGCAGCGCCCCGCCGATCACGGCCTGTTCGACACCAACGCCCGCAACCAGATCGAGATGTTTTGAAAGGACTTCCCATGCTCTTGCTCACCCAAGACCAGCGCGCGCGGTTGATCGCCAACGGCCAGAGCCGTGGCGATCATGTGCCGGTCGTCAAATTCTTCAATCCGGTCGGGTCTGGCACTTGGCTGTTTTCCGAACTGGACGAGGACGGCGACACGCTGTTCGGGCTGTGCGACCTTGGGTTCGGCTGCCCCGAAATGGGTTCGGCCAGCCTATCCGAGATTGCGGCGGTGACACTGCCGTTCGGCCTCGCCATCGAGCGCGACCTTCATTTTGAAGGGCGCTTCCCGCTGACCATCTACGCCGATGCCGCCCGCCTGTGCGGTGGCATCACCGAGGACGAGGCGCGGCTTGAAGCCGCAGCCGTCGCCCGCGCCCATGAAGATTCCGCCCTTCCGCCACCTTGACCCCCTCAAGGTGCGGCAGACCCCGCGTGGGACGACCCCGCGCGGATAACCGGCCCCATCCTCACCGCCCCCCAAGATGCCCCGAGGATGGGGCCACCACCCAAGCGAAGGAGTAAGACCATGCACATCGACCAAATCCCGCTCGACCGGCTTTCGGTTTCCAAGGCGAACATGCGGGCGGGCAAGAAGCCGCCCGACGTTTCGGACATCCTGCCGTCGATCATCAAGCGCGGCGTGATTTCGCCGCTGTTCGTCCGGCCCAACTGCAACGCCGGTCATTTCGAGATCGTCGCGGGCAAGCGCCGCTACTTCGCCAGCCTCGAGGCCGCACGGCAGGGCCAGGACGGCGTGACGCTGCCGTGCATCACGCTTGGCGAAGGCGACGATGCCGAGGCGCTCGAAATCTCGATGATCGAGAACATGCTGCGGCAGAATCCCGATCAGGTCACGCAATGGGAAAGCTACACGCGGCTGGTCAAGGAAGGCCGCAGCGTCGAGGACATTGCCGCGACCTTCGCGCTGACCGAATTGCAGGTGAAGCGCATTCTCGCGCTCGGCAATCTGTTGCCGCGCGTCCGCGAGGCGTTCCGCGCCGAGGAAATCGACGCGGCGACGGTCAAGCATCTGACCTTGGCGACCAAGGCGCAGCAAAAGGCGTGGCTGGCGCTGTTCGAGGATGCTGACGGCTATGCACCGCGCGGGCAGCAGTTGAAGGCGTGGCTGTTCGGCGGCGCGTCGATTGCGACGAGCGCGGCGCTGTTCGATCTTGCCGCCTTCGACGGCCAGATCGTCAAAGACCTGTTCGGCGACGAAGGCTATTTCGCCGATGCCGACCAGTTCTGGGCCGCGCAGTCCGCCGAGATCGAGCGGCGCAAGGCCGCCTATCTCGAAGACGGATGGAGCGCGGTCGAGATCGTCCCCGCCGGTGTCTATTTCCAGACGTGGGAGCATGAGAAGACTCCCAAGCGCAAAGGCGGGCGGGTCTATATCGACATCAACGGCAAGGGCGAGGTCGCCTTCCACGAGGGCTATCTGACCCGCAAGGAAGCGCGGCGGCAGGCCGAGGGCGGCAGCGAGGCGGCGAAGCAGCCCGCCCCGGCCCGCCCGGAAATCACCGCCGCCATGACCGGCTATATCGACCTGCACCGCCATGCGGCGGTGCGCTCGGCGCTTGCCGCGAACAGCGGTGTGGCGCTGCGCGTCATGGTCGCCCACGCGATTTGCGGTTCGCCCCTGTGGGGCGTGAGGGTGCAGGATCAGCGCAGCCGCAATGCGGGCGTGACCGAGAGCATCGAAACCTGCGTCGCCGAAGCGGGTTTCGACGAGCGGCGGCGCGCGGTGCTGGCGGTGCTGGACTTCGACCCCGACGAGGCCAGCGTCACCTTGGGCCATGAGCCGAGGAATGGCGTGAGCGGGCTGTTCGAGCGGTTGCTGGAACTGCCCGACGCGGTGGTCATGGAGGTGTTGGGCGTGGTCATGGCCGAGACGCTGGCCAGCGGCACCGGCCTGATCGAAACCATCGGCCTTCACCTCGGCGTCAAGATGGCCGACTATTGGGTGGCGGACGAGGCGTTCTATGGCCTGATCCGCGACCGCGAGGTCTTGACCGAAATGTTGCGCGAGATCGGCGGCGACACCGTGGCGCAGGCCCATGCCGCCGAGAAGGGCAAGACGATCAAGGGCGTGATCGGCGACTATCTGACCGGCGGCAATGGCCGCGCCAAGGTCGAGGAATGGGTGCCGCGCTGGATGGCGTTCCCGCCATCGGCCTACACGCAGCGCGGCGGGGTGGCGACCGTGACCGCCGCCAACCGTGCGGCATGGCTGGCCGAACCCGATGCGCCGCTCGATCCCGATCCCGCCGCCGCCGCCGATGGCGCGGCGGACGTGGCGGAGGACAACGATGCCGAAACCACCGATGCGCTGGATGAAGCCAAAGACCAGCGCCTTGCGGCGTGAGCGTGAGGCGGGCGGCTTGCTACCGCTCGCTTCCGTCAGCACCGCAAAGCCCCGCCCGGCAGCGCCGGGCGGGGCTTGAGCGCGGGGTCAGTAGGGTTGCGGCGGGATACGAGCCCGACCGGATGATGGCGATGCCGGTCTCCGCCCGCGAACAGGCGGACGGATCGGGGCGGGGCGGGATGCCAGGCTGACCGAGGCCGTCGCCGCCGTCCTGCGGTCCGCGCCAGCGGCCTTGTCACCGTTAGCCACGGCAACCCGGCGCGACGGGGCATTTTCATTCCCGGCCCTGTCGGCAGGATGCCGCAGCTCCATCCGGCAAGCCCATCGGTCGGTTCCGCCAGCGGGTGCGTCAGCCGGACATTGAACGCGCCGACCCATCCTTGCCAGCTCTCCTTGCGCGCGAGGGCCGGAACCCGCGCTCACCCACGGCCTCGTCAATGGCTTTGGTTGGCAGGGGGCGGCTGCGCCTCTTGCCCCTTGCTGCAACGGGGCAGTCCGAACTTTCTTCCCCTGGGCTGCGCCCATTCCTCGCGGGACAAGAAACCCCGGTCTGCCCCGTCCTCCACTCACGTTGCGGCCCTGCGGGTGCAGCGGTGCAAGCCCCTGCCTCAAACCAGCCATCGAGGCCGTGGGTGAGCGCGGGTTCGACCAACGCAAGGAGAAGTATCATGGCAAATATCGGCACCTTCAAGAAATCCGGCGACAACAGCTACACCGGCGAGATCGTCACGATGAGCTTGCAGAAGAAGAACGTCACCATCGTCGCCGAGGAAGCGAGCGAGAATGAAAACGCCCCGTCGCACCGGGTGTTCGTGGCCAAGGCCGAGATCGGCGCCTGCTGGCAGAAAACCTCCAAGGAAGGCCGAGACTATCTCTCGATCAAGCTCGACGATCCCAGCTTCACCGCCCCGATCTTCGCCAGCCTGTTCGCCGACGAAGACGGCAAGACCTTCAACCTGATCTGGTCGCGCGCCCGCACCTCGAACGGCCACTGACCACCGCACCCACGCCCCGTCCGGCGCCGCCGGACGGGGCTTTGTCGTTCGTTTAATTCGACATTCCTCGAAATGTCGTTGACATGGATTCCACGCCTTCATATTTCCACGAATATCGAAATGTGAGTCGCACCCATGACCGACAAGTTCAGTGCAGCACAAGTTATCGAAGCCCTGGGCGCGTTGGCGCACGAACACCGCCTCGCGCTGTTCCGCCTGCTCGTTCAGGCGGGCGCGGACGGAATGCCAGCAGGCGCGATCGCCGAGGCGCTGGCGCTGCCCAACTCGTCGCTGTCGTTTCACCTCGCCCATCTGACCCGCGCCGGACTGATCCGCCAGACCCGCCAAAGCCGCTCGCTGATCTACACCGCCGACTATGCCGCGATGAACGGCCTTGTCGGCTACCTCATGGAAAATTGCTGCGGTGGGGCGACCTGCGCGCCCGATACCGTCTGTAATCCCGAAACCTCAAATCCCGAAAGGAATGCAGCGTGAAACGGATGCACCTGCATGTCGGCGTCGCCGATCTCGACGCCTCGGTCCAATTCTACTCGGCGCTGTTCGCCGCCGAACCGACCGTTCTCAAGCCCGACTATGCCAAGTGGATGCTCGAAGACCCACGCATCAACTTCGCCATCTCGAACGCCGACCACACCGCCAAGGGCATCGAGCATATCGGCATTCAGGCCGAGACGGCGGACGAGCTGGCCGAGGTCTATGACCGTCTGCGCGGCGCTGGCCGTCCGGTGCTGGAGGAGGGCGCGACCACCTGTTGCTACGCCCAGTCCGAGAAGAACTGGATCACCGACCCCGACGGCGTGATCTGGGAAGCCTTCCTCACGAATGGCGAGGCGACGGTTTACGGCGACAAGATCGACCTGACATCTGCGAACGCGGCGGAAGGGCAATGCTGTTCGCCCGTCACCGCACAGGGCGAATGCTGCCCGCCCAAGCCCGAATTTGCCGCCGACGCGCCGTGCTGCGGAGCTGCGGCATGAGCGCGCGCATCTACAATGTGCTGTTTCTCTGCACCGGCAATTCGGCGCGCTCGATCCTCGCCGAAGCGATCCTTGGCCGTCTTGGCGCCGGACGCTTCCGGGCATTTTCGGCCGGGAGTTTCCCCAAGGGCGAAGTGCATCCCGCCGCGCTGCGGCTGCTCGATCAGCTCGACTACGACACGAGTGGATTCCGCTCGAAGAGCTGGGACGAGTTTTCGCGGACGGAAGCGCCGCAGCTCGATTTCATCTTCACCGTCTGCGGCAATGCGGCGGGCGAGACTTGCCCGGTCTGGCCGGGTAAGCCGATGACCGCGCATTGGGGTCTGCCTGACCCGGCGGCAGTCGAGGGCAGCGAAGCCGAAATCGCCGCCGCCTTTGCCGACACTTACCGGATGCTGACCAACCGAATTGAACTGTTCCTGGCATTGCCGCTCGATGCCATCGACGGGATGAGCTTGCAGAACCGCCTGCGCGACATTGGCAATACAGTCGGCGCGGAAGCCATCGACGGTGCCTGATCGCCCGCCGCTGGTGCGGTGCCTGACAGCGGAGGGCATCGGCTCGTTCTTTCTTTTCGCCACCGTCATCGGCTCCGGCATCATGGCCGAGAAGCTGGCGGGCGGGAATGTCGGGGTCGCGTTGCTGGGCAACGCGATGGCGACCGCCGCCATGCTGTTCGTGCTGATTACGATGCTGGGGCCTGTATCCGGCGCCCATTTCAACCCGGCGGTCAGCCTGGTCATGGCGACGCGGCGCGAGTTGCCGTGGCGCGAGGTGTTGCCATACATCCTTGCGCAGATCGCGTTCGGCATCGCGGGCTCATGGGCCGCGCACTTGATGTTCGACCTGCCGATTCTGCAAACCTCTGTGAAGGCGCGGACCGGCATCGGTCAGTGGACCGGCGAGGCCATCGCCACCTTCGGCCTGATCCTCACAATCATCGGCACCGCGCGTCATCGGCCCCAATGGATACCGGCGAGCGTCGCACTCTACATCACCGCCGCCTACTGGTTCACGTCATCGACCAGCTTTGCCAACCCGGCGATCACGATTGCGCGCGGTCTGACCAACAGCTTTTCCGGGATCGCGCCCGCCGATGTGCCGATGTTCATTGGCGCGCAACTGGTGGGGGCGGTGCTGGCTGCGCTTGTTTCGCGGTGGCTGTTCGATAGCGATCGGAGTGCGGCGTGAGGAAACTGACCCGCCCCCGCCATCCCCCTGCAAACAGATTTGCGCGCTGGACGCCAGTTCCAGCGTCTGGACCGGCTGCGGTCGCACAATCGGCGAGATCGCCGAATGGGGAGCGCGACCGCAAGCCGTCAGCATGAAATCGTCCGGCGATCTTCGGCCCGCATGGGAAGCCGCGCTTCCCATCCAGCCTGAAAACTCAAACCCCCAAGCGCACCCGAAGCCCCTTATTGTCGGAAGCAAAAACCCACTTCGGGGGCGCTTGTTTTAGGGGGTTTGTCTGATTTGTCTTGAATGCAGGATATGCCTAGCGGCGCGTGTGGTCATACATTGCCCTTGTTTTACATGGGCATGTCTGATGGCGACAAATCAGCTTCCGAACACTGCGATGCTCAGCATACGGCTCGACGCCGATGCGCTCGCGGCGTTCGACAGGGTAGCGGTCGGGCGTGGCGGGCGCAGCGCGCTGGTCCGGCAGATGATCGAGCAGACATTGCACGAGAGCGATCAGCGGCCCCTCATTGACCGCCCCGAGGGCGCGGCACGCAATCGTGTTTCGCTGCGCTTCACCGATGTCGAGATCGCCGTGATCGAGGTTCGGGCGGCGCAGCGTTCAACCGATCGAGCCGGATGGATCAAGGCATTGGTGCGCCGCCACCTGGCTTTGAAATCGCGGGTCGATGACGGGCTGCTCGCCGAACTCGCGCCGATCAGGATGCAGTTGCTCCGCATCGGCCGCAATCTCAATCAGGCGATGAAGGCTGCCAACACCGCCATGCTCGAAACCGGCGACAAGCAAATCGAACCCGAGCTGCGACGGATCGCCGACATGCGGATGGAAGTGTCCGAGCAGGTGACAGCGGTTGGCGAGGCTATGCGCGGCGATGTCAGCTACTGGACGGTGCCGGACTGATGGGCTTGGAAACGGCACTGTGGGAAGCGACTCGCCCCGCCTTTCGGGTGCGTTACATTCATGATCCCGCCAATTCGCCGCGCGTCCCGCTCTATGCCAGTTACGGTTTTGCCACCGGGCCGACAGCGCGCGCCAAGCTGGCGCGGATCGTCCGCAAGGCGCCCGAGGTCGTGGTCAAGGTCACGGGCCGCCAGCGGGGCGGCGGGCATGTCAAAGCCCATCTCGACTATATCGGGCGCAAAGGCACCTTGGGCATCGAAACCCGCGATGGCGAAATCCTCACCAGCAAAGAAGACATCGCCGAACGCGCAGCGGAGTGGAGCGACACCCTCCAATGGCGGTCGCGGCCCACGGTGTCATCGGTGTCGCTGATCTTCTCGATGCCCGAAGGCACCGATCCCGATAAAGTGCTGGGTGCCGTCCGCGCGCTGGCCCATGCAGAGCTGAGCGACAATCACGATTATGTCCTGGCGCTCCACACCGACACGCCGCGCCCGCATGTCCATCTGACGGTGCAGGCCGAGGGGCTCGACCGCATCCGTTTCAATCCCCGTCCGGTTCAGCTCAATCGGTTCCGTGAACGCTTCGCCCGCGAGTTGCGCGCACGCGGTGTTGCAGCCGAAGCAACGCCGAGACGCGCGCGCGGACAAGGGATCGCCGGATCGAGCATGGCGCTGGTCAAGTTGCGGGCGCGGCTACGCAGCGAAGGTAGTCGCCAGATCACGACCGCAGATCGCCGCACCAACGAACAGGCCATCGCTGTCGCGCGGGGCCAGGATCGTTTGCCCTCGTTCGTCGCCGGCGGCACGGCGCGTTGGCAGGAGATACGACGCGCCTATGAACAAACCGCCGCTGCATTGGACGCCACCGGGCAAGCCGACGACCGGGAGCTTGCCAAGGATGTTCGCACGTTCCTCGACAAGCATCGGGGCATGAATGCCACGCCAGCAGTGTTCGCCGCGCACCATGCCCGGCTATTGGATCGGGGTGGGCGGTCACAAGAGAGACCGATGGAACCAAGACCACCAGACAAGGGGAGAGGCCGTTAAGTCAGCGAGATCGTCCATCGCGCTGCAACGCCTGTTCCTGCGTGATGTCGCGCACCCGTTGGGCCTGGCTGTTCCGCACCTGGATGACCGCAATCTTGTCGCCCTTGGCGATACGGATGGCGACCTCCTGGCGTCTGGCCTCGACCTCTTTTGACGCCTTTGCCGGATCGTCGGGGTATTTCGCGCGAACAATCGAAATGGTCTGGGCCACCAGACTTTGCGCGCGGCGCAGGTCCGGGTCGCGCGCATTCTCGGCGTGGGACTGGCTCAGGAACCGCTCGGAGAGGGCTTTGAGCTTGCCCAGCTCGTCTTCGGTCTGCGGTGTCGTTTTCCCGGCTTTCTTCCCATCGCGGCGTTTCTCACGTTCGGCGATTCTTGCCCGAAGCCGCTCGGCTTCGGCTTCGACAACCTTGGACGGGCTATAATTCTCGACCGCGAGCCCTTGCGCGGCGGCGGCGAGATAGGCCGCCTTTTTGAACGTGTCGCCGCCGCCCACCTTGATCGACGTCCAGCCGTTCGCCTTGGCGATCCGGATGATGTCGGGAAGGGCGTCGATATTGCTGGTCTTGAGCCGGTCGCCCGCGATGCGCACGATCGGCGTCTTGTCGTCGGAGGTGCGATAGAGCTTGTTGCCGACGCGCAGAAATTTTCCCGTGAGATCGTCGGTGACGGTGGGCGGTTCGGATTTGCGCCTGGGCTTCTCCAGGGCAGCCTTCGCCGTGACTGGCTTTGGCTTGGCGGTCCGGCTGCGCCCCGAAGGCGCGCTTCCTTCCGGTGTGTCAGCCATGTTCATCGCCTTCCTCTATGATCATGCTTGCCTGGCCGTCGCGATCCAGAGTCAGCAGATCGGCAAAAAAGCTCGGATAGTCTTCGGTGCGGATGTCATCCTGCGCCAGCGGCTGAGCGGAATTTCCCGCTGCCTCTTCGTCGGTCATTTCGCGGAACGGCGGGGGAGCGATATTCCGGCGTGTTGGCTTTTCGATGGGCGGCACGGCGGGCGGCGGGAAAGCTCGCTTCTTGAAGAAGCGACTTTTGAAATAGAAGATCTTGATGCCGATGATTGGCGGGATACCGCCGCGCAGCAGGATCAGCCGGTCTGTCGGGAATTGCATCAGTTCCTGGGGCAGCAACAGGGCGCGGCGCTGCTCCGCGATGGATTTGGAGCGATTGGCGAGCCAGCCGTTGATCGTCAGCGATCGGGTGACGCTTTCCTGCCCGACATAGCCGATGCGATCCGACAACTCGTTGGCAACGCGCAGTTCCTTGGGGGTAAAGGCCACTTCGACCCCGCAATTGGCGACGATTTCGTCGGCGACATGCTCGCCGTAAACTCCGCGCAATTGCGAGCGTGACTGGATCACCGGGAGCAGGCGGATGCCGTAGCCGGCGACAAAGGAGAAGGCGCTTGCGATGATCGAGGCGCGGCCGAGACGGGCAAATTCGTCGAGGATGACCAGCACCGGAACCGGCGCCGTGTCATCGGGCAATTCTCGCACGTTCAGGTCGATGAGCTGCTGGAACAGCAGATTATAGAGTGGGGCGATCCGGTCGAGTTCGTCGGGCGACACCCCGAGGAAGATCGAGATGTGCCGCTTACGCAGATCGCGCAGGTCGAAATCGCTCGCCGAGGTGGCCGTATCGACCAGTGGATTGAGCCATAGGCCGAGGACGTTGGTGATGGTCTTCTTGATGTCGGCAAAGCTGTTGTCCGAGCCACCGGCAAAATCGGCCAAGGCCGTCCGGCAACCCGTGGAGAGGCTGAGGCTGGGGTTGGCCAGTTCCTTCTTGAAGAAGCTGCGCGCATCGCCTTCGGACAGGTAGCGGTAGATCGCGCCCATCGTCAGCGGTTCGTCGCTGGTTTCCGCAAGCCAAGCCCCAACACCGGCAAAGCCAGTGCGAGCGCCATTGGCCCAGAAGGCTTCGCCGCGATCGGGCGCGACGAACAGCATCGTGGCGATCTTTTGCAGCTCGATGATAACATCGTCAGGATCGCCGCGGTCGATATAGGCGAGCGGGTTGTAGCGCGCAGTGCGTCCCTGCCGGTCGGTCGGATTGAACAGGAACACCTGCTGACCGTAGTGCGCGCGGAACCCCGCACTCGCGTCAAAATTCTCGCGCTTCACATCGAGGACGACCACCGAGCCTTGCCATGTCAGCAGGTTGGGAATGACGATTCCGGTGCCTTTGCCCGAGCGGGTCGGGGCTTCGACCAGGACATGCTCGCTGCCGCCAAAGGTCAGGAAGCGTCCGCCCTTGCGTCCGACGACGATTCCCGAGGTCGAGCGGAAACCGTGCCGTTTGATTTCCCGCTCATTGGCGAACCGGGCGGCCCCGTGGAGCGGTGCGCCGCGCGCCCAGAGGGCATAGATCAGCCCGGCAAGCAGCGTGACGCCACCCGCCAGACCGCCGGCCATCGCTTTCACGACGCGCGGGTCGCCGCGATAATACCAGACGAACTGCGGCATTTTGAGCGGATCGTAGGCCGCCACCGGAAGCCCCAGCACGATCCAGCCGATCATGCTGGCGATGGCGAGCGCAATCAAAGCTCCGAGCGGCAAGGCGATCAAATATCGTGCTGCCCCGCCGTCAGGCGAGGTGCCTGCTTTCCGGGTCATAATAGATCTCCGTCACGCGGAACTCGCCGTCGGTTTTCTTGGTCTGGACAACCACATCGACGAGCACCTTGAGCAGCGCGCGAATGTCGCCGCGTGCCAGATCGGAGCCGCCTTCGCTTTCCTTGACCAGCAGGGTCAGTTGCTCGAACGCCAGTTCCGCCGAATCCGCGTGGATGGTCGTGATCGAGCCGGGATGACCCGAGTTAACATTGCGCAGGTAGAAGAAGGCCGTCCCGTCGCGCAGCTCCTGAAGCAAGATGCGGTCGGGGCGCATTCGGAGCGCGCTTTCGAGCAAGTGCTTGGCCGTGACGTTCGCGGTGCCTTGGCCGTCCTTGGCATAGAGCATGTGGACGACATTCTTGTGCGGGACGATCAGTTCGCGCGTGTCCTCGATTGTCAGCAATCGCTCTTCGGACGGGATGAGTTGAATCAGGCCCTTTGATAGCGTGGTCTTCCCCGATCCGGTCGCGCCCGAGATCAGGATGTTGAGTCTGGCTTTGACGGCGCGGTCGAAAAACTCGACGTGGCGGCCGGCCTTGAGCAGCGCGAGCAAGTCCAGTTCTTGAGCCGACACCTGTTTTTCGGCGATGCGCGTTTCCCTGAACAGTCCTGTCGCCTCGAAATCGGCCAACGTCATCGTCACGGTCGATGGCTTGCGAATCGTGACCGACACCGTTTCGTCGGGGACGACGGGTGGCACGATGATTTGCACTCGCTCGCCGGTTGGGAAGATCGTCGAAACGATTGGGTTTTCGCGGGTGATGTCCTGCGCGGTGAATGCGGCGGCGGCCGTCGCCAGCGCCATTAGATTTCTGAAATCGAGGCTGGGCTCGCTTTCCCATGTCCAGCCGCCGCGCCGTTCGATTCCGACCTCGCCGGGGCGGTTGATGACCAGTTCGGTGACGCGCTCGTCGTCGAGATATTTGCGCAACGGGGCCGTCACGCTGTCGAGGACAGCGGTATTTTTGCCCGGTGCCGCCATTATTTTAGCGCAAGGCCGTAAACGGTCGAGAAATCGAAATCCTGGGCCACGGTGATGCCGACATCTTCGCCCTGGTTCTTCCGCAGCACGGGTTTGATCTGACCGTTCTGTTGCAGGATCGTCGAAGCCGCGTCGGAGGGAACGCGGGTGGTGTTGGAGGCGCTGTTGCCGACCGCTTCCGCGCCCACCGTGGCCGCGTCTTCGACCAGGCTGAACAGCAGCGCGGTGCCGAAACGCTGCCAGAAGAAATTGTTGACGCGGCCATCCATCCCGCCGCGCCCCAATGCGTCGGTCGCTGGCGAAGCGACATCTATCGCGATCCCGCGCGGGGTGACGGCCCGAGTCCACAGCACGAACAGGCGGTATTGGCCGCGATCGAGGCCGCCCTGATACTCACCGAGGATCTTCGTGCCTTTTTCCATCAGCACGACCCGGCCATTGTCCGAATAGACGTTGCGCGGGACGATGCAGCTCACATAGCCGGGCTGGCTTGAGTCCATCGCGGATTGCAACACGCACGGAATGAAGCTGCCCGCAGTGATCAGGAAATTGCGGTCGGGAAGCGAGCGGGCTTGCGCCTGTCCGATTGCAGATGCTTGGCGCAAATTGTCGAGATTGGTGGATGGAGCCGAGGGCTGGCGACCGACGATCGGCGCGCCGCCGTAGTCACTCGTGCGAACACCCGCGCTGCCGCTGTCGCGCTCGCCGCCGTAGGCAATCAGCGAGGACCGCCGTGCGGCTTCGCGCAGCACTTCGGCTTGCGATGGCTGGCGTGCCTGCGGTCCGGCGGGCGGAGGCGCGGGCTGTGCGCCAATCGCCGGAACGACCGGCTCACCCACAGCAATCGGCGCGTTGGGATCGGTCGCCGCGCCCGCCAGCGTCGGTGCGATCACTGTTGCCGGATCGTATTTTGCCGGTTCGAGCGCAGGCCGGGGTTTGACCGGGGGAAGGGTGGAGTTTCCGGTTAGCCCGGTTCCCAGCGCCAGCACGGTAAACATGATGGCGCCTGCGGCAGCGGCGAACCCGATCATCTTTTTCGGGTCCATTGCCGTGCCGGGTATCGACGGCATCTTGCTGGCGCGCTCGGCGGCCGGAGCGCGGTCGATGTCTTCGGGATCGGGGGTCTGATCGACGGTGGCGCGTTCGCCCATTGGAATTTCGGCCATCATCTTTCCTCCCCACTATCTTGACCGGACGTGCGCTCGACGATGCTCGACGCCGTTCCGGTCTTCGGGTCGCGCCCGTAAAAGTCCGGGGCTTCGTTGAACACGCACAGCACCTCTCTGCCGCGCCGGAGACGAAGCTGGGCAAACACGCCGTGGATCACGACAAATTCGTCGCGGACATCGAAAGGAACGATGCTCTCGCTCCCGTCCGGGTTGACCGCGAAGAACGCCGGAAGCTCGCGCTGGTTGGGGAAGCGCAGTGCGGTGAATTGCCCGTTGTCGGTGATTTCGGAAGGCTGGATCGCCGAGGAACCTTGAACGCTGTATCGGAGGTTCCGCTTCCCTTCGAGGACGGCGAGGTCGAGCGCCGAGCGGATTGCGCCTGCTTGCAGCGCGACGGCGCGGGAATAGGCCGCCTGGGTTGCCGCTGCCTGTGCAGCCGCCGCTTCCTCGCGCGGATAGCGGAACACCACCTTGAAGAATGTATCGGCGGACCGCGCGCCGATACCCCCGCGCCGCGCCGACAGCTCGAATGTGTAGGTGCGATTGCCGGTGCTGGAGCGGGTGATGACGATCAGGTTGGTCGATCCGGCCAGCTCGCGCGGTTTGATGAATAGCGAGTTTTCGGCCGGGGCGACCTCCCAGGATACCGTGTCGCCAAGCGCGACATGCTCGACGCGCTCACCGGGGGAGAACACAATCTGCGTTGCCGAGCGGAAAACGCCGACAATGCGGAATACCTGGGTGTCGCTGTAGATCACCTCGCGGATGCGGTTGTCCTGCGCCGTTGGACGCGGGGTTTCGCTGGCGCTTGCCGGCGCGCTGACCAGCAGCAACGCGATCGCCGTCAGGCAGCTCATCCGTTTCATTGCGTCACCTCCAGATCGGCGCGGTAGGTCTGCACCTCCAGCCCGAGAGGGTTCTTGAATCGCTGCTGTTCGGTGGTCGGCGTATCGGTGGTGTCGTAGGTCACGGTCGCAATGGCGGGCGTGTCGGTGACGGTCGCCCCGCGCTGAAGCGTCTTGGTGAAGCGAATCTGCGCGACCTTATCGGAAACGAAGGTGACCGATTTGACCGCAACGAACACCGTGTCGAGATCGGTGAAGGTCGATTGCGGCGACTTGGGATTGTCCTTGCTGTAGAAGGCGGTCCACCGCGCCTGCTCTTCGCGCGACGACATCGCCAGCACACCCTCGAAGAACTCTTTGCGCGCCTGCGGTATCCAGCCCTCGCGGTTGCGGACATAATCGGCGAGAAAATATTTGGCGACGGCCTCGTTGTAGGTGATTTGCCGGTCGCCCGACATCGGTGAGGTAATCTCGCTCGCGCCGGTCGCCTTATCGACCGTGATGACATAGGGTGCGACGGTCTTGAGTGGCGTCAGCATCGCCACCGCCGCAACCCCGGTGATCGCGAGGCCGCTTGCTACCCCCGCGACCATCCAAGCCAGCCGTTTGGAACGGTTGGCCGAGATGAATCGGTCGTGATCCCAGCTTGCGGCTTCCGCAAAATAGGCTTTGAGATCTTCCCGGTCGGAAACGCCGCCTGCCATGACGCTTAGCAACTCAGGTTGGAAATTTGCGGCGATCGGCTGCTGATTGGCGGCACCATGTTGTCGGACCTGTCATTTTGCCCTTCGCGCATTGGTGCAGCCGGATTCTTCTCGGGGAAGACCTCGACGCCTCTGCGTTGCGGTTCCTGGCCTTGTGCCGGTTCCGCCGGCGTGGACGTTCCGCTGAGCGGATCGACGCTCGGCAGGATCGAACCATAGGGATTGGCAGGGCGGCGCTGCTTGCCATCGCATTTCGCCAGCTTCGGCGATTTTGGCGCTGCGCTTGCCGGACCGTTCGGCGCGATCAATGCCAATGCGATCACCATACTCAGAATACGCTTACCCATGATCTACACCCTTTCATTGTGTCCCACGGCTGACCGAGCCGGACGTCCGCATCCGGGCGATGCCGCGCGCGAAGCCGCGTTCGATGGCGCGGCTGGTTGCCTGTGTCGCTGTCGCGCCGCGCCCGGCGACAAAGCCGCCCGCCGCCGCGATCGCCGATGCAAACTGGTTGGCGAGCGCAGGCCCGCCGCCGCCAAGCGAGGCGGCCAGCATGGGAATTTGCAGAAAGAAAAAGAAACCGAGCGCGTAGAAGGCCAGCGCCTTGATCGCGGCCATGCCGATTTCATCGTTCTCGGAGATCGTGGCGATGACGGCATCGCCGGTTTGCGTCAGGAACAGCGTCAGCACGAGCGCAAACACGATCAGCATCAGATAGTTGATGCAGGCGCCGAGCCAGGCGAAGAAGTAGCCGCGTGTGGATTCGAACAGCAGCCCGGCCACGAACAGCGGCCCGACCACCGACAAGAGCGCGAGCGCAAACAGGCCGAAGGCGCTGATGACGAAGCCGATGGCGGCGCACAGCAGCGTGGCGATGATCACCATCACCACGAGGAATCCGGAGAAGACCGCATAGCCGATGTCGGGGATCGTCCCCTGGGTTTGCTGGTAGTCCGCGGCGATCTTCCGCATGGTGTTCGCGGTCTCGAAGCCCGTGCCTGCAAGCTTGTCGTAATATCCGCCCAGACCACCGACGTCCGAGCCGCCCAGCGCGCTGGCGAACTGGCCGGGGAGGCCGCCCAGCGCGAACATGCCGATCTGGCTGCCGTAGAGCGAGGTCACGGCAAAATAGAGAAAGGCGAGCTGACAGCCGCGATAGGCATATTCGCGGAAAGGATACTGCACCGCGCCGCGCATGATCGCGTAGCCGAGCAGCGAGATGTAGATCACGATTCCGATCCGCAGCGCCGGAGCCACGATGCCGATCACCGCCGCATATTTCCCGACAATGCCCGCCAGCGCATTGTTGAGCGCCTCGAACATCGTCGTGAAAACATGATCGCTAAAATCCATGCTCGTTGCTCAATCCTTGGGCATCATAGCGATTTGCGATTTGGCGAACGCTGCCGCGCGGCAGTTGGTCGTGACGACGGCGGGCTGTGTGTCCGAGGGCGCACTTGAACCCGCCCATTCGCGGCAAATCTTCTGCATCGGCGCAATCTCGCCCGGATTGGCGACGTAATATCGCCAATCCCTCGCGGGCATGTCGGCCTGGGGTGTGGGCTGGCCACACCCCGCCAGCAGCAATGCCGTGCAGAAGATCGCCGACCGCAACTCATTCACCCCGGTAGTAGCGGCTCGCTTCGTCGAGCTTCTGGGCGAGCGCGGCCTGTCCTGCGGCAGCGCGCTGGCGCTCCTGCGCCTGTTGCTGCAAGGCGATGGCCTGCAAGCGGAGCTGGTCGTTCTGCATCGCGGCGGATTCGAGTTGCAGCCGCGCGGTCAGGTCGGCCACTTCCTTCGCGGTCGCCGCGCTGGTCAACCGGCTGCGCAACTGGTCGAGACCTTCCGACCGGGACGTAACGGCGGCGCCCATATTCTCGGCAAGGCCGGCGTTGATGCCGATGTTGCGGGCGTTGAGATCGTAGGCGGCGCGGGACTGTTCCGAGCCGGAAAGGCCCAACTGCTTGAGCAGATCGCGATAGACCGCATCGGCCTTGGCGCGGCCCGCGCCGACGACATCGAGATTGCCGTTGCCGAAGCCTTCGAGCGAGCCGCCCGATATGTCGAGGTCGCGCAGGGCATCGGATTTGAGCTGCTGCGCCAATTGCGGAATGTCGGTGAGCTTGTTCAAATCCTGATAGAGCTTCTGCGCTTCCGCGATTTGCTGCTTGCCCTGCGCAACCACCTGGATCGCCTGCCTGACCGCGTTGATCTGCTGGATCAGATTGGCGCTGTCATGGACGGCGATGCCCTGTGCGAGCGCAGGCACCGGGGCCGCAAACAGCAATGTTGCACAAAGTGCCTTGGTCATTTTTCTCATCGACTTTCCTTTCTCTTGGCCTTCCTCACAGGTCAGCTGGGACGCCTCCGTTTATGGAAGAGGGGGAGCCAGACGGCGGGGTCGCTTCCCGCTTCGGCGATTGCTTCGTCGGCAACGGCGGTGGTTTCCGCGCGGCCCGACAGGACGGCCAGTTCATCGTCGAGCCCGGCGAGATCGAGTTCGACCACCACGCTGTCATGGCCCTGCTTGACGAGGAACTTGTGGCTGTCCGGCGCAAGCTCCTCGCGCACCAGCCGGTATTCGGCTTCGGACAGCGCGAAGCCTTCGACATAATCGCGCCGCGCCCCGAACGGGTTGGGCAGCATGATCTTGGTTGCGACCTGTTCGAGAATCGAATGGCTGATGTCGCTCTTGAGCGCATCGGCGGGTGATTGCGTCGCGAACACCAGCACGGCGTTGCGCTTGCGGTAGGTTTTGAGGCCGTCCTGGGCGAAGCGGCGGAAAGCCTCGTCACCGAGCGCCTTCCAGAACTCGTCGATGCAGATCACCATCCGCTCGCCGGTCAGGAGCCGGTCGATGCGGTGGAACAGATAGAGCATGACCGGCGTGCGAATGTCGGCGTTGTCGAGGAAGTCGGTCATGTCGAAGCCGATGAACCGGGCGTCGAGGGTCATGGAGTCCGCCGGATTGTCGAAGACCCAGCCGAGCGATCCGCCTTCCGTCCATTTCTCGAGCCGCGCGCCGACACCGCTTGCATCCTTCATCCCGAGCATCGAACGGAGCGCGCTCAGCGAGCGATCGGCGACGTCGAGCTTCATCACGGCGTTGATGCCGTCCTCGATCAGCCGTTCCTCCTGAACCGAAATCGGTTTGCCGTCCGCGCGGACGAGCTGCCGGATGAACAGCGACAAGAATGTCTTGTCTTCGGCCTTGTTGGAGAGTGCCTTGAGCGGGGAAAAGCCGGTCGGCTCGCCATTATGCAGTGCGAGGTAGGTGCCACCGCTTGCCTGCACGAAGATTTGCGCGCCGCGATCCTTGTCGATGAATATTTGCCGTGCGCCGGTCTTCTCGGTCTGCGCCATCAGGAAGTTGAGCAGCACGGTTTTGCCACCGCCCGACGGCCCGATGATGAGGGTATGGCCGAGATCGCCTTTGTGGAAATTGAAGAAATAGGGGCTGCGGGCATTGGTCTTGAGCAAAGCAATCGCATCGCCCCAATGGTTGCCGTTAGCGCTACCCGCCGGGAAAGTATGGAACGGCGAGAAGGCCGCGAAGTTGAGCGACGTGATCGGTGCGGGCCGGGCGCGCCACGCAAAATTGCCGACGAGCTGCGACCAATAGGCCGCTTCCAGCGCCGCGCCTTCGCGGGCTGCGACCATGCCGGTATCGGCAAGCGCGGCCCTTGCGACCGACATATGATCGCGGAGGCCCTTCGTGGCGCCGGCATAGACCGCGAGCGTGAAATGGTGATCGCCCAGGACAAAGCGGTTCGACATCAGATCGTCGCTCGCGTCGATCAGCGCATCGGCCTGGCTGACCGCGCGGTCGCCGGCGTTTTCCATCTGCGTCATCCGCAGCCGGAACTTCTCGGTCGCGGCGGCCCGCCCGAGGAAGGTGAAGCTCTGCGTCAGCACGAACCCGAAATCGACCGACAGCAGCGCCTCGAACTGGCGCGGGGTTGTTTGCGCGGGATATTCGCGGATGCCGAAGATCCCGCCAAACGCCGACGCATCCGCATCGCGCACTTCGATGGTTTCCGCGCCGAAGATGGTGCGCGAGCGGTAGAGCGCGCCGCCGAGATGGCCGCGCACGACGGGAACGCGGCGGTGGCGGCCCGTCATCACCATGTCGGCCACTTCCATCGTTTCGGAGAACATCAGGCCGCGATGCTCGTAGATCGCGCAGCGGCGCGGCTCGCAGCGCGCCATCAGCTTCTCGAAGTCGCGGGCCTTGTCGTCGAGCAGCTCGACCAACGCCTCGTCGAGTATCGGCCCCAGCGGCATTTCCTTCGACACGCGGCGCTTGAACAACTGGATGATCTTGTCGCCGCCGGTGGCGCCGGGGCGGATCACCAGGGTTACGAAGAAGCGGTTGATGAACATCCTCTCGCGATTGATCCGCCGGAAATAGGCGCGGTCGAGGTCGGCGGCGAAGTCCGACTTGAACTTGCCGCCGGGATATTGATCGACGCGCAGGCGGATCAGATGCGTCCAGATCGACAGTCGCTCGTCGTGTAGATTGCGGAGCAATCCGTTGAGCTTGCTATGCCAATCGTTGAGATCGCGGACATCGGCGGTCTCGAACGCGCGACCCTGCAACTCGAAGGTCAGCATGATGTCGCCGGAATCGAGCGCCACCATGTCCTCGTTGATATGCCGTGCATAGGGCAGGAATTTGGCGGGGTCAGCCTCACGCTGTGCCACTTTCAGCGGCACATGGTTGGTCGAGGCGATTGGCTTAGCCATGACGGCCAAAGCCTTTGCGGCGGAGGCCAGCCAGAGGCAGCGGCGAATAGCTGCTGCCACCCCAGAAGGCGCGGTTGCGGTTTCCGAGCTTCGTCCGCCCCCACAGGAACAACAAGCGGAAGGCGTTGACATCGTGGCGCACGATCAGCCGCGAGATCGAATAGCCGAAGGCGACGACCAGCGCGGCATAGAGCGGGCTGTTGGTCCAGATCAGCACCGACGCGCTCGAAATGAGCAGCAGCACCGCCGCCTCGATCGGAATCCCCGCCCACAATGCCGGGCGTGTCACCGCGAGGAACAGCGTGTTCTTGGTCGGGGCTTCGTCGTCGGTCACGGCGCTATCCGGCGATCGCGCCGACGATCGCATCGGCCGAAAAGACGATGGCGATCCCGATGATGACCGTTACCAGCACGGCAGTTGAGGCCCGGCCGGTAAACCAGAGCAGGCCTGTGACGATCACGGCGATGACGGCGAGCGTGCGGAGCAGCGTCGAGGAAAGCAGGCCGCGAACCTTGCTGGCGAAGCTCTCCAGATTCTGCGCGTAGGCAGGATCGGGGTTTGCGAACGAAATGATCGCCGCCGCCGTCAATGCCGCGCCCCACATTATGGCGCTTTGCCGCGATTTTGGCATGGCATTGAACTTGGCGGCCAGACCTGCCCGCCAAGCTCCGATCCCGCGCCCGACTCTCTGGATGACATTCATATGCTGCTCCTCTCGGTCTCAGCGAGAATCTGGGTTTCGCGGTCGTATGCGGCGCGTTCGAAGACGTTCCACTTGGGCGGTGGAGGAGGGCGCGATGTGGTTGTTGGTGCCTGGGGCGCCGCGTTTTCCGAGATCAGCAGCTCGCGCAGGTCGCTGACTGCCGGTGCGGGCGCGGCAGGCATGGTCGAGGCGTATGATATGCCCGAGTTCGCAACGCCCGCATTGCCGACAACCTTGGCGACATAGCCATTGCGAAATCCGCGCGTCTGGCTTCCCGTGTTATACATCGAGAGTGCGACCCGAAGGGCGGTCTGCGGGTCGCGTCCGGCTCTTGCCGCATTGTAGTTCGTGGTGAGGACGCGGGCCAAGGCTGCGACATTGGTGCAGGGGTCGAATACCGTTTCCCAGTTCAGGCCGAGCCAGCGCATGTTGCGCGAGTTGATTTGACCGAGGCCGAGATCGACGGAATATCCGGCGGCAACATATCGCCGCGCTGTCGCGGCGGCATCGACGGCATTGGTTTGACGGGCAGGTTGCCGTCCGCCGTTGACATTGAGCGCGAAGGGATCGCCGCTGCTTTCGGTTTGAACAATGGCCAGCACCGTTTCGGGTGCGACACTTGGCGCGCATTGCGACGCCAAAGCAAGGATGGCAGCCGCGGAATAGGCCATCAGACTCTATTCCCGATAAATCTGGTGACTGTTCTTGGCCGTGACTTGCCTTTCATCGTTCACCACTCCCGAACTGCCGATTTCGGGAGCGAATACCCTGTTCGACTATCAAGCTATTGATAGCTAATGAACAAACGGATCAGCTATGGATTAAGGAAGGCGTTATGTGCGTTTCGACCTGCCTATCGAAACCGCTAACGGCCTTTGACCTTCAATCTTGATCCTGCGGACAGGGTTCATCGTGTGGCTGGGTGGGTTCGCCGACAGTCGATTCTTGAGGCAAGTTCACGGAAATAAGGCGAAATCGAACATTCGCCTTCGCAATCACAAGGCCCCGCTGGCGTCATCCAGCTAGGGGCGAATTATGAACCGAAGCCGTTATGTAACCCGGCGCCTCGATACGATTGATCGGGAGATTATTGCGGCATTGACCGAAGATGGCCGCATGACAATCCGCGAGCTTGCGGCACAGATCGGCCTGTCCAGCCCAAGTGTGACCGAGCGGATTCACAAACTGCAAGATGCGGGAGCAATCAGGGGCTATACGGTATTGGTCGATCCCAAAGTCTTTGGCCTTGGCATATCAGCGCATGTTCGGATGCACGCCAGACCCGGTGAAGTAAAACGGGTGGCGCAGATGCTTTTCGACACACCCGAGGTTGTCGAAGCGGATCATGTCACAGGCGAAGATTGCTTTCTGGCGAGGGTGGTGGTTTGCGACGTGCAGGCCCTTGAAACGGTGGTCGATCGCTTCCTGCCGTTCGCATCGACCGACACGGCCATTATCCAATCGTCAACCGTCGTCCGGCGGCTTCCCAAATTATAGGCATTTGGCTTCGGACGACGGCTTGGTTCGACGGTGGAAATCAGTGCTTCCGGATCGCCGTCACTTCCCCGGCATTGCCAGTGACGGTCAGGTCAAAATCCACCTTGTCACCGACCGCGATGCCCTTGAGCAGATCGGGCTTCGCGGAGAAGCCCATCTTCATAGGGGGCCAGCCGACCGCGGGGATCGCGCCATGATCGAGAGTGATCTTGCCAGCGATCGCATCAACGGCTGTGACGGTTCCACTGCCTTTGCCCATCTTGGCATCGGCAGGCATCGCCATTCCTGCCATGCTATCGGCATTTGCTTCGGCCTTCGGTGCGTCGGGCTTTTTGTCGCAGCCCGAAAGGCCGAGCGGCAGCGCAGTCAGTGCAACAATCAAAATAGTCTTGTTCACGGGTTTTCTCCTTCGGATTGAACTTGGCTGTGCCGCCGCATCAGCAGATAGGCGGCGGGGATGATGAGCATCGAAAGCAGAGGAGCGGTCAGCATCCCGCCGATCATGGGAGCGGCAATCCGGCTCATTACTTCGGAGCCGGTGCCGGTGCCGATCAGGATCGGGAATAGCCCCGCGAGGATCACCGCCACCGTCATCGCCTTGGGGCGGACGCGCAGTAGCGCGCCTTCGCGGACGGCGGCCTCGACATCTTCGGGCCTATGTTCTGCCAGCGCGTGTTTGAGGTAAATCAGCATGACGACGCCAAATTCGGCGGCAACCCCTGCCAACGCGATAAAGCCGACGCCGGTTGCTACCGACTGGTTATAGCCGAGCAGATAGAGGAGCCAGACTCCGCCGGTGAGCGCGAACGGCAGCGTTGCCATGATCAGCGCGGCTTCATCCCAGCGTCGGAACGTCGCATAGAGCAGTGCGAAGATGATGAGCAATGTCGCCGGGACGACAATCTTCAACCGCTGCGTCGCACGTTCGAGAAACTCGAACTGGCCGGTGTAAGCGACGCTGATGCCCGGCGGCAGCTTGACCTTTTCCGCGACCGCGCGTTGCAGATCGCCGACGATTTCTGTGAGCGCGCGTCCTCGCCCGTCAACATAAACCCAGGTGGCGGGACGGCCATTCTCGCTCCGCAGCATCGGCGGGCCGTTGGCGATGCGGACATCGGCGACCGTCCCCAGCGTGATTTGCGCGCGTGACGGCGTCAGCACCGGCAGGTTGATCAGTTCATCCAAACTGTCGCGAATTTCGCGGGGGTAGCGGACGTTGATCGGATAGCGCGCCAGTCCTTCGACGGTCTGACCGATTACCTCGCCGCCGATTGCGCCGGACACTACGGCCTGCACGTCGGCGACGTTCATGCCGTAACGCGCGGCGGCGGCGCGGTTGATGCTGACGTCGATATAGCGTCCGCCGGTCAGCCGTTCAGCCAGCGCGGAGCTGATCCCCGGCACGGTCTTTGCCACGCCCTCGATCTCACGCGCCACGCGGTCGATCTCGTCAAGGTTGGCGCCCGATACCTTGATGCCGATGGGGCTCTTGATGCCGGTGGCGAGCATGTCGATCCGGTTGCGGATCGGCGGAATCCAGAAATTGGCGAGACCGGGGACTTTGACCGTGCGGTCGAGTTCCTCGATCAGCTTTTCCTGGGTCATGCCGCTGCGCCACTCGCTTTTCGGCTTGAAGCGGATGGTGGTCTCGAACATTTCGAGCGGGGCCGGGTCGGTCGCTGTGTCTGCACGGCCTGCCTTGCCGAACACGCTTTCGACTTCCGGCACGGTCTTGATGAGCCGGTCGGTCTGCTGGAGGAGCATCGACGCCTTGGCGGTCGAAATCCCGGGCAGCGCCGAGGGCATGTAGAGCAAGTCGCCTTCGTTCATTTGCGGCATGAACTCACCCCCGGTCTGGCTGATCGGCCACAGGCTCGATGCGAAGACCAGCGCGGCGACGAGCAGCGCCTGTTTCGGCTTGGCCAGCACCCAATCGAGCGCGGGACGGTAGATGCGGGTGAGGAAGCGGTTGATCGGGTTGGTGTCTTCGGCGGGGACTTTTCCCCGGATCAGCCAGCCCATCAGCACCGGCACCAAAGTAATCGACAGCAGGGCGGCGGCGGCCATCGCATAGGTCTTGGTGAAGGCGAGCGGGGCGAACAGCCGCCCCTCCTGTCCCTGCAACGAAAAGATCGGGATGAACGAAAAGGTGATGATGAGCAGGCTGAGGAACAGCGCCGGGCCAACCTCTGCGGCGGCGTTGGTGATAACCCTCCAGCGTTCCGCGCCCTTCAATTCTTTGCCCGGATGGTCATGCGCCCAGCGTTCGAGATGCTTGTGGGCATTCTCGATCATCACCACCGCCGCATCGACCATCGCGCCGATGGCGATGGCAATGCCGCCCAATGAGAGGATATTGGCGTTCAGCCCTTGAACGCGCATGACGATGAAGGCGATCAATATGCCGAGCGGCAGCGTGAGGATCGCCACCAACGCCGAGCGCGCGTGCCAGAGGAACAGGCCGCAGACGAGCGCGACGATGGCAAATTCTTCGAGCAGCTTGGAGGTCAGATTCTCGACCGCGCGGTCGATCAGGCCGGAGCGGTCATATGTTGTGACGATCTCGACACCGGGCGGCAGGCTCGCTTTCAACTCCGCGAGTTTGGTGCGGACGCCCTCGATCACTTCGCGGGCATTCTTGCCCTGGCGCATGACGATGACGCCGCCCGCGACTTCGCCTTGGCCGTTGAGTTCGGCAATCCCGCGCCGCATATCGGGGCCGAGCTGCACCGTGGCGACATCGCCGACCGTAACAGGGATACCGCCCGCTGCGCTCCGCACCGGAACCGTGCGGAAGTCGTCGAGCGTTTTCAGATAGCCGGTAGCGCGCACGACATATTCGGCTTCGGCCATCTCGACGACCGCACCGCCCGTTTCCTGATTGGCGCGCTTGAGCGCATCTGAGACTTCGCTCGCCGTGACTCCGTAGGAAACGAGTCTCTGCGGATCGAGGACTACCTGATATTGTTTGACCATGCCGCCGATGCTGGCGACTTCGGCCACACCGGGGACGGATTTCAGCTCGTAGCGCAGGAACCAGTCCTGGATGCTGCGGAGCTGGGCGAGATCGTGATTTCCGGTCTTGTCGACCAGCGCATATTCGTAAATCCAGCCCACCCCGGTTGCATCGGGGCCGAGCGAGGCGGTTGCGCCCGGTGGCAAGCGGCCTTGCACCTGGCTCAGATATTCCAGCACCCGGCTGCGCGCCCAGTAGAGATCGGTGCCATCGTCGAACAGCACATAGACAAAGCTGTCGCCCACGAACGAATAGCCGCGCACGACGCGCGCGCCGGGAACCGACAGCATCGTCGTCGTCAGCGGGTAAGTGACCTGGTTCTCGACAATCTGCGGCGCTTGTCCCGGATAGGAGGTGCGGATGATGACCTGCACATCGGAGAGATCGGGCAGCGCATCCACCGGCGTCGTGCGGATTGCGCCGATGCCGATGATGGTCAGCACGAGCGCCGCGACGACGACCAGCCCGCGCGCCTTTACCGACCAGCGGATGATGGCTTCGATCATTTGGCACCGCCAAGTGGGCGGACAGCGATCCCGGTCAGACTGGCTTCGGAATCGAGCAGGAATTGTCCCGATGCGACGACCTTTTCACCGGCGCTCAGTCCTTCGAGTATCTCGGTCTGCCCGCTGCCTTCGCGGCCCGCGCGCACTTCGGCGGGGTGATAGCGGCCGTCGCCGCTTGCCAACATGACGATCGTGCGCGTGCCGGTGCGGATCACCGCTTCGCTCGGCACCAGCAGCGCGGGCCGTTCATCGCCGCCGAGCGCAACCTGGGCGAACATGCCGGGTCGCAGCCGCCCGCCGCGATTGACCAGTTCGATCCGCACGGTGAGCGTGCGGCTATCGGCCTGCGCGGTCGGCAGGATCGCGATGATCCGCCCGCCGAATGTCTCGCCGGGAAATGCGGTGAATTTTGCCGTCGCGCTCTGGGCGACCCGCACCGCGCCTGCCTGTGCTTCGGGAACGGCGGCATTGAGCCACACTGTGCCGATGCCGGTCACTTGGGCCAGCGTCTGCCCTTGCGCCAAGGTCACGCCCGCGCGCGCATCAAGCGTCTGGATGACGCCCGAGATCGGCGAGGTGATGGTGATCGTTCCATTCGTCCGCCCGCTACGCTCGACGCTGGCGATAAGGCCATCGGACATGCCCATCAGCCGCAACCGCTGGCGCGCGGCTGCGGTCAGCTCGGGCCTGCCGAGGCGCCTGACTGCGAGGAACTCGGTCTGTGCGCCGCCCCATTCGGGCAATTGAAGGTCGGCAATCGGCGCACCGGCGCGAATCACATCGCCCGGAGCGCGGGCGTAAACGCGGGACACGAACCCGCCCGAGCGCGCCTGGACGATCGCTACATCGCGCTGGTTGAAATCGACGCTGCCGGTGACGCTGAGCGTTGCCGCAAGGCTGCCCATCTTTGCTTCAACCACGCGGATGCCGAGATTCTGCATGGCCGAAGGGTCGATGCTGACCCCCGGTGCGGCACCCGATCCACCGGCTTCGTCTGCGTATTTCGGTTCAAGCTGCATATCCATGAACGGGGATTTGCCGGGCTTGTCGAACTTCTGGTTGGGAAACATCGGGTCGTAATAGTAGAGAACCTTGCGGCCATCGGCGCTTGTCGCCGCTGCCGGTCCCGTATCTCCGCCGCGCTGCCCCAGCCAGTATCCGCCGCCGCCCGCGATCAAAACCGCCGCCAGTAGCCCTGCGCGCCAGCGCGCCGCCGTTGTCGCGTCCATGCTCATGGCCGCATCTCCCCATAGGTAAAGTTGATCCGGATTGCGTCGCGCGCGACATCGGCCTCGCGCGCCAAGGCATCGACCTCGGCCTCGGCCAACGACAAAGTTGAAAGCAGCGCACTGCCAAGGTCGAGCCTGCCCGCGGCATAGCTCGCCATGTCGAGTTCGGCCCGCCGCTTGGCGAGCGGGACGAGCGTTTGCCGCGCGTTCATCAGCCGCTGGTGGTGCATCGCATGATCCGCAAGGTCGCCATCGAGCGCCGCCAGAAGTTCGCGTTCCCCGGCCTCGCGCAGCAGCCGCGCGCGGGTGGCTTCGCTTTCGCGCGCCGCGATCAGCGGATCTTGCCGCCGTTTCCCGAAGAACGGCAGGTCGATGCTGACCGTGACCGAAACCATGTCGCCAAAGGCGGGATCGCGCCGACCGTAGGAGGTGCCGACCCGCCAGTCGGGTCGCTTGTCGGCGCGGGCGAGTTCGGTGTCGGCTTCCGCTATGCGGGTTTCGGCATCGAGGGCTTGCAGGCGGGGGAGTGTGTCCAGCCGCGCCCGCAAGGCGGGACCATCGACTTCGAGAACCGGGGGATCGCCGGACACGTCGGCTTGTGCGTCGCCGGTCAGCCGCGCAAGTCTGGCTTGCGCCTTGGCGACTTCGGCGGTCAGTTCACTGCGGCGGTCGTTGACCGCTGCGCGCAATTGCTCCGGCTCAAGCGCCTGTGAGGGCCGGGCCGAACCCGAAGCCAGCCGCGCTGAAACCGTGGCCTGCAAATCGCCGAGGCTTTCGTCGAGTAATTGGAGCTGCGCGAGCCGCCGCTTGGCGTAATAGAGATCGACCCAGGCGAGCGCGGTTTCGCGCCGGATGTTCTGCGCCTCGACGGCAAGCCCCGCTTCGGCCAAGCCGATTTCCGCCTGCGCCCGGCCGCGCTGCGCGCCCCGCTTGGCGGGATTGGGGAACGCTTGTTCGATGCCGACGCGCACCATCGTCATGTCGTCGCGATTGAAGGTGAAGGCGGGTGGTCCCGAGATGGGAAAATTGTCGATGCCGACTGACAAGGTTGGATCGGGGAGCCGTCCGGCGGCAATCGCGGAGGAGCGCGAGGCTTCAACGCCGGTCGTGCTTGCCAGCACCGAAGGAGCGCTGGCGGTCGCGCGCTCCAGCGCGGCATTGAACGTCATTGGTTCCGCCCAGGCCAACGAAGGCATGGCGCAAGCCAACAAGGCAGTGGAGATCAAGAATCGCATGATGTCGCCCCGTTTCAACATCGGGGATGCCAAGATGACTGCCAGCCGGTCGGCGAGGTGCGATGGCACTCAGCCGACCGGCATGGTCAGTTCAGGGCATCAGCCGTGAGAGGAGCTTCCGCCCTTGTGCGGCATTGCCATGCAATCCGCTGCCATCGCGGTGTCCCGCATCATCGCACAATCGCAATTGGCGACGGCGGGCGCGTCGTTCACCCAAACGCGGACCCGCGAAGGCAGGTTCGACTTGCTCGGGCCGGGAGCAGGCCGCGACTGCCATTCCCAGTGGCCCGGCCCGCGATCGTGCGCGGAGGCGGCGGAAACGGAGGTGAAGGCCGCAAGGGCAGCGGCGATGGAAAGTAGAGTTTTCATGTTGAATATCCTTGGTTGAATCAATTGCGCGCCCGCAGCAGCATCAAAGCCGCCGGACGCCGGTTGGTTCAGCCAAGGATCGCGGGAGGATCGGGTATGGGGGCTTCGTTGCGCCCGATCAGGACCGGGCTTGCCGCCCAGTAATGGGAAGAAGCAGCGTTGATCGGTGCGTCAATGGCAACGGGCAACGTGCCAAGTCCGACCACCGCCGCGCAACCGACCATCGCAAAGCAGCCGGCCTTCATGTCCTTGCAGGGCGGCGCGTTCTCGCGGGACTGCTTTTCGGCATCCATGCAATCCGCCATGCCCGCCATCGCCGAGCTGGCGGCGGCCTGTTCCTGCTGCATCTCCGCACAAGGCGCCGCCGCATATGCCACGCCCTGCCACAAGAGGCCCAACAAGGCCCCAAGCAACAGAAAATGGCGAAACAGGGTTTTCATTTGAACCTTAAAATGGGCGGATGGGCAACTTTTGTCAATTCAGTGCATTGCCACCGAAAGTTACAATCGAAGTCCGAAGCGCGGAGCGATTGCCGAAAGCGCTGCATACAGTCCCACGGTAACTACGCAGCCGGCAACGAGCGCGGGCCAGAAGCCGACCCCGCGCTTGAGCAGCGCCGGGATCAGCAGGAACATCGGCAGGCTTGGCAGGACATACCAGAAGGTCGCACCAGCATGGTCAGCCATCGTCACGACATCCTGCGTGTCTCGCCACAACCAGATCATTCCCAGCACAGAGATCAGCGGCAGCGAGGCGATCAGCGCGCCGGTGCCGGGGTTTCGCCGCGCGGTTTCGGAGACCATGACGATGATGATGGCGGACAGGGCCGCCTTGGTGACGAGGTAAAACATCAGGATGCGGCCTTTCCGCGCGGTGCAAGGGTTTCGATGATCTTGCAATCCGCGACCGTGCCGTGGCGGCAAGAGCCGATCACCCGATCCAGTTCGGCGCGGAGCGCGGTCAAATCTCCGATCTTGCGGTCAATCTCGTCGAGATGAATGCGGGCCACGCTGTCCACTGCTTCGCACGACTGCGCTTTGTCGTCGGACAGCTTGAGCAGTTCGCGCACGGCATCCAGCGTGAAGCCGAGGTCGCGGGCGCGGCGGATAAACGACAGCCGCGCCAGATGTTCGCTGCCGTATGCGCGATAGTTGGCAGCGGTGCGGGCGGGCAGCGGGAGTAGGCCGATCTTCTCGTAGAAGCGCACCGTTTCGACCTTGGTTGCGGTTGCGCTCGCGAGTTCCCCGATTTTCATGGATCGATCCTTCGGCTGTCGTCCGGCACCGAAATTTCGGCACCAGAGAGCGTGTTCAAAATCGGACAGCCATCGAATGAGTCCAGATCGCAAGCCTCAATCGCCTCCGTAAGCGCTGCCTCCATCCGCCGGAGATCGTCGAGGCGCGAGCGAACAGCGGTCAGATTGGACAAGGCAATCTGCCGCGCATTCAGGCATGAAGGCTTGCTGGCAACCGGCGCGGATTCGGACAGCTCGAGTAAAGCCCGGATTTCCTCTATCGCGAATCCCAGCCCACGCGCGCGTTTTATGAAGCGCAGGCGAGCGACGTCTGCTTCCGAATAGGTGCGATACCGCCCCCGCCGCTCGGCCCGAGGGATCAGCCCGATGCGTTCATAGTAGCGGATCGTTTCGATGTTGCATCCGCAGGCCTGCGAAAGCGCACCGATCGCAAATCCGGATTGAGCCATGTTTGTCCGCGAAAAAGGTCTTGAGTCTGTAGCAACTACAGACGGTAAGAGAGAATCGCGAATTTCGCAAGGAGAAGACCGTGGCCGATCAAATCGAGGGGGTGTCAGACAGGAATCAGCGACGCGGCGCGGTGCTACTGACCGTTGGCGGCATGGCCTCTGGATTTGGCGCGGCCGCGTGCTGCGCCTTGCCGATCCTTTTCGCAACGGCGGGTATCGGCACCGCCTGGTTGATGGGCATCGCCGCCATTTCTGCGCCCTACCGAAACGCATTGATGATAGTCAGCCTGATTTCGTTGCTCGCATCGGCGGCGCTGCTGTGGCGCATCCAGCAAAACGCTGAACGATGCAGGGATGATGCGGTTTGCACACCGGCATGGCTGCGGCTTGGTCTGATGATTGGCCTGTTGATCGGCTCGGGTCTGCTGGTGGCGGGCTATCTGTATGTCTGAGGCAGCGACCATTCTCCAATCCACGCTTACTTGTCCCAGTTGCGGGTTGTCCAAAACCGAGACCATGCCGACAAATGCGTGTTGGTTTTTCTACGATTGCACCGGCTGCGGCAAAGTGTTGCGTCCCTTGCCGGGCGATTGCTGCGTATTCTGCTCCTATGGCACAGTGAAATGCCCGCCGATCCAGCAAGGCGATGGCTGCGCATCCTGCTGAATGACGTCGCGAAGCGGCATTTGTCGGGAAGCGAATGGAATGCGAACAAACGCAACCCTTCAAAAGCGAAGCGAGGCGCCAACTTGCACAAGACGCGGGCTCCCCGGCAAGATGCCGCGAATGAGATCGACGATGTAGGTCTTGTCGGTAACATTCTTGACCGTGCCGAACAGGGTGAGGCTGTCGCCGACGTCCCAGTTCACCGCGAGATTCCATATCCCATAGGCGGGAATCTGTCCGCGCTGGCCATTGGCGGAAAGCGCGACCGTGTTGATATTGTCCCCGAACTGCGATGCGATGTAGACATATTCGGCTTCGGCGCGAACCGGCCCAGCGCTAACGCCCAGCATGGCGGTTATGGTGTGTTCGGGCGCATAGGGCAGCCGCCGACCGCGCACATTGACCTCACCGGCATCGCAGGGGGCCACCGCGACCGATCCGGCCAGAAGCTCGCAACGGTCGGCCGCGAATTTGGCATCAGCAAGCCATGTCCAGGCGACGCGCCCGGTCAGCGCCCAGCCATTGGTAAGGCCCGCCGCCCGCGTATCGCCCGTTGCCAGAAATTCGAAACCCTGGTGCAGGCTCTTGCCCGCATTGACCGCGCCTGCCGGGTTGCCTGCCGCGATACTTCCGGGGATGACCTGGTTTGAGAAATCCAGCCTGAAATATGTGCTTTCAATGCCCAGTCCGGGCGTCGGCTGCGCGCGAATACCCAGTTCGTAGTTCCAGCTCTTTTCCGCTTCCAGGTCGAGCGTTCCGCCCGCTGCCGTGACGATGTCGGCGACCCCAGGCGGCGAGAAGCCCCGATGGACGCCACCGAAAAGCGTGATCCGGTCCGAAGGTCGCCACGTCAGCCCGACCCCGGGAATGACCTCGGTGACCGAGGTTTTGCCCTGAATCCCGGCGAGGCGTTCGTTGCGACGGTAGTGGATGTTCTCGATCCTGATCCCCGGCGTGATCGAAAGCCTTCCCACATCCACGCGCGCCTGCACAAAACCGGAGTAAGCGTTGATTTCGCGGAAACTCGATTCTCTTACGCCACCATTTGGCCCGGTTCCCGGTGTTCGCCCGGTGGGCGTGTCGGCGTTGATCTGGCGGCGATCCTGCGTCTCTCGCTGAAAGCGCAAACCCGCATCGATCTGGCCCCAGGCCGGGGTCCATGACAGGCGCGGTTCGAGCCCGTAGACATTATACGTCCTCAACCGCCCTTCGGTGCCGCACGTTGTCGACAGATTTGGCATGCTCGAGACGCCGTTGGGGAGGATGATTGCCGCGCCGCAGGCCGGGTCGCTGGAATCGCTGGGGCGCTGCGACGAATTGGAGGACTGGCGCCACCAGTTACGGTCGAAATAGCTGTAGAAGGCGGTGGTCTTGAGCTTCATGTCGTCGGCCAAACTCCAGTCATGGGTGGCGGACAAGCCATAGCGCCGGGTGTTGAAGCGGTCGTTGACGAACGGGTTGTACCGCAGATCGAAGCGGTATTCGGCGAGCGTCAGCCCGCTATAGGTCTGACTGCTGTTTTCGTCATACATGCTGGCGCGCAGCGTGATCTGGTGGGCGGCACCCAATTGCTGTTCCAGTTTCAGGTTAAGGTCGGTCAGTGCGCTGTGCAGATTGTCGCGCGATCCGTCGCTGGCTTTGCGGGTAACGCTAAAGTTCACCCCAGTATCGGGGCCGAGCGGGCCGCCCAAGCTTCCCGTCACATCGTAAAAGCCGCGATTACCAATGGATGCCTTGACGTTGCCCTCAAACGCCTCCGGCACAGGCGGCGTGACGTAGTTGATGACCGCGCCAACGGTGTGCGGACCATAGAGAATCTGTCCCGACCCCTTCAGCACTTCGATCGCGGCAAAACGGTCGATGGGGGGATGATAATAGGATGCGTTGTCGCCATAGGGGCCGTAGGTCAACGGAACGCCATCTTCTAGCAGAAGGATTTTTGTCGACCGGGTGGGATTGAGACCGCGAACCCCGATATTGGGACGCAGACCGATGCCTTCCTCGTCACGGACAACGAGTCCGGGTACCTTGCGCAGCGCTTCGTTGATGCTGAACACGCGGGCATTTTCGAGCTCGGTTTGTCCCAGCAAGGCGGTTGCGCCGGGAGCGGTATCTTCCAAGCGCTCTGCAACAACGAGGATATGGCCGGCATCATCGCCTGTGTCTTCGGCTGCGGCGGCATGTTGTGGGGCCACAAGACCGAGCGGCAGCATGAGGGCGCTTGCCAGGAAAATTTGGCGCGTTTCGAATTGCTTGAACAAATTGGACGGCATGATTTTCCCCGATTCGATTATTTGCCGCCGCGCTAGGTGATGCCGGCGCTTATTGCAAGAGATTCGCATTAGCGTTAGACTTCGAGGCCCCGCCAAGATGGCAAGCTACGGCGAGAGAGGGTTATGACGCGTCGATTGGCGGGCTCCGCGCGAGCTTTTCGCGGAGGTGCCGCTTGCTGATTCGAGCCGCCTATTTGTCGCTTGACCCTGTAGTTGCTTCAGGGTGCATATGTTCTTCCGACTCGGGATTTGCCCGAAAGGACATTGGATGGCGGACAGTTGTTGCGAGGCGCCTTCGGCTAGCAAGGTGGCGAGCGATCCTGCTGATCACCGAGCGCTTTGGTGCGTCGTGGCGTTGAATATCGACTTCGGTTTGATCGCCGCCCACTCCGAAGCGTAGTCGCCCCCGATGCTCCTCAACCATTTGAATCGCTCGCTCGCGGATTTCAGGCGAAAACCTGTTCCTTGTCGTCGTCACAGCTCCTTCTCGTATCAAGGAGCCTCCGAATAACCCGGAACGCGTCACGTCCGGTTTGCTGTTTCGTCGAATATGATTTCACATGGATGGACGGGAGGGAGGATTGTTGTGAACGAAATCGTCAGCCGCCAATCTGTCTCTCTTTTCGAGGCGCGGGAGGGCGGAGTGCTGCGTTCGCAAACAATCAGCGACGGGATCGGTACAATTCCGGATCTGCTCGTTGCCGCGCGGATTGCCCGCGGGATGACTCAGAAGGATCTCGCCGAATTCATGGGTCTGAAAATGCAGCAGATCCAGGCCTATGAAGCGGATCGCTATCAGTCCGCGGGCCTGTCCAGAATTGCGTGGGTAGCTAAGGCGCTGGGCATCAAGATTCCACTAACCGTCGAACTTCTCGGTGAGCATGAAATAGGTGACTTCGATCTTGAGGAGTTCGAGGCATTCCCGGTCGGGGAAATGTATCGCCGGGGCTGGCTGGGGCCGAACCAAGGCGGGGTCAAGGAACTCCAGCGAAGTTCGAAAAGCTTGCTGAAAGCATTCTTTGACATCCCTTTGGTCACTGACCGACGGCGCTACGCAAGGACCAAGGAACGTCCGCATGAGGCGGCCTTGATTGCTTGGGAGACACAGCTTCTGCGCTCGGCCAATTCCGGGCTTGGATTGCCTCGGTTCGATCGCGAACGTATCGATGCAAAATGGCTCCGCGACCTTGTCGGGCTTAGCGGGAAGCGCAACGGCTTGCGACAAATCCGGCAGCATCTCGCCGCGATCGGCTTGATCCTCCGGATCGAGGCCGTCCTGCCTGGAATGTCGGTCGATGCAGCTATAGTGCGGACTCCCAACCAATCGATGATCGTCGCGCTGACGTTTCGCAAGCGGTGCGAAGAGACATTTTGGTTCGCACTATTGCACGCTATCGCTCATGCGCGCTTGCATGTCAGTCTCGGCGAATGGGATACGGTGTTTCATGAAGACGAAGCGCCGGCCACTAAGCCATGGCTGGCGGACGCCGATGTATTCGCCCGCGAAGCGCTTATTCCGATGTCGGCATGGTCTACTTGCCGTTCGAAAGCTAAGCCGACAATGGGTGTCATCGGCGACGACGCTAGGCGACTGGGTGTGAGCCCAGCGGTCATAGTCGGACGGCTTCGCCACGAACTCGGCACACACGCTCTGCCGAGGATCACATTTCCCCGCCGGGATGTCGCCAAGTTTTTGCGCGACGGTTGATCGGTAGGGGCCGGGAAGTCCGCGCGGCTTGGCGGACTTCCCGGCTCAGAGCTAGAAGGAAACCGAAAGGCTACCCACGACACCCGCCTTGGAGATGTTGCGCGTGCCCACCAGAATATCCTTGTCAGTGTCGACATAGCTGACGCCAAGCGACAGGTTTCGCCAAGTATAGGTGGCCCCCACGCTCCAGTCCGTGTATTTCTGGCCAAACGTCAAATAGCTTCGCTCGAAGCTGTGGCCCACATGCGCGTTGAGCGAGATCGGGGTCTGCGGGATCCCAGCGGACAAGTCCGCGCCTACATAGAGACTGTCTTCCTTGTTGATCCCGTCGAGCGACAGCGCTTGCTGCTTGGGCGCATAAATCACCCCGACCTTTCCAGTAACCGGGCCGAGTGTGTGCGACAGCGAGCCATAGACTTCGTAAAAGTCGGAAAACTGGAAGCTTGAATTGGGGTAATGATAATAGGTCACACCGACATCGACCGTCGCCTGCCCGATGTTGCGCTTGTACCCCGCGATCAAGTCGAGCTCGGTGCCGTTGTCGGCGATATAATCGTCGATCGACGATCCCCATACCGAGCCGTAGAAGCCCGATTTGTGGCTGATTGTCGCCGTTCCCTGAATTGCCGCCCGCTTGTTGGATTGAGAGATGCCGCGGAAGCGATAGTCGGTGACGACAGTGGCTCCGCCCGAAATCGTAACGTCGGAAGGAGCGTCGGCCTCTTCGGCATGCGCTGACGTTGCCGCCATTGCGATCGCAACAGCGAGCGCGAGATTGTATCTTTTCATGAACAAATTCCTTGTGGCCTAAAGAATTTGTTCCTCCTGCGCTCGAAATCCACCCTGTTTTCAGGGCTTAATGATCGAACGAATCACTCAGTGCCACGACGTGCTGCGCTGCACAATAGCGGCATGGTCACCTGCGCGGAAATCTGCGCGGGGTGTGGCGAAAGAGCCACATCTCATGGCGAGGGTCGTCGACCGCTGCGATTCACCGACTGCATCGAGACCGAGGCTCAAAACTCCGTGCTCGACGAATCAACAAGACGCGCGCGAGTTGCTCATTCCTATGTGTGCGATTGTTCGAGGCGCGGGCGGACGGCACGAGCAGCCCAATCTTTTCATCGCTTGACCCTGTAGTTGCTTCAGGGTGCATATGCCCTTCCGACTCGGGATTTGTCGAGAAGGATTCCGGATGGCCGACAGTTGTTGCGAAGCGCCCTCAGCCAGCAAATTGGCGAGCGATCCCGCCTACCGGCGGGCGCTGTGGCTGGTCGTGGCGTTGAACATCGGCTTCGGGTTGATCGAGGTCGGCGCGGGCTTTGTTGGCAACAGCCAGGCGTTGAAGGCCGACGCGCTCGATTTTCTCGGCGACGGATCGATCACCCTCGTCGGGCTTCTGGCCCTGGCATGGAGTGCTGCGGCACGGGCGCGGGTCGCGCTGACGCAAGGCGTGTTCCTGGGGGCGCTGGGCCTTGGCGTCGTCGGCTTTGCGCTCTGGCGCGCGCTTAACGCCGTCCCGCCCGAAGCCGACATCATGGGCGGCGTCGGCATTGTCGCGCTTGGCGTCAATGTTTCCGCTGCGCTCATTCTGGCGCGGTTCCGCGACGATGGCGATGCACAGGCGCGCGCTATCTGGCTGTTTTCGCGGAACGACGCACTGGCGAATGTAGCCGTCATTGCAGCAGCGGCGCTGGTCTTCTGGTTCAAGAGCGCATGGCCGGATATCGTCGTGGCAACTGCGATCGCCGCGCTTTTCATCAAGTCTGCGATCGAGATCATGCGCGATGCGCGTTCCGAGCTCCTTGCCTTGGGTCAAAAGACTTGACCGCGCAGGCTTTCACTCCCGCAGCTGGCCGGTTTGCGCCCACGCGGTTTTATGATCGCGGCGTCGCGCTTCTCACTCGGGAGAGAGTCTGGCGGCACAGCCTTCTGCGACTGCTCGATCCCGCGAACGGCGAAGCGATTTTGGATGTCGGTTGCGGCACGGGAAGCCTAGCGATCTTGATGAAGCAAAGGGCGCCGGGCGCTCATGTCGTCGCGATCGACCCCGATCCCGAGGCGCTTGCGCTGGCCAAGGACAAGTCCGAGGCGGCTGGCGTCGAGATCGAATGGCGAAAGGGCTTTGCCCGCGATGCGGTCCACGCCGGCGTTTTCGATAAGGTCGTATCGAGTCTCGTTTTCCATCAAGTGCCACTGGCAGAAAAACGTGCTGGAATTGCAGCCATGTTTGCAGCCGCGAAGCCTGGCGGATTGGTTTGCATTGCCGACTATGCGCGGCAGGATCGCTGGCACATGCGCCAGTCCTTTCGTTTCATCCAGCTCATCGACGGCAAAGCCAATACCCAGTTCAACGCGGATGGCTTCCTCGAAAGCGAATTGTCCACGCTGTGCGGCCGGTCCGTCGAGGCCCGGACGGCGATCGACACGCCGACCGGAACCATCTCGATCTTCCTGGAAAAGAAAACAACTGAATGACCCGACAATTGCTCGTTGCCATCAAAATGCCAAAGAATCGCGTCCGCCACACAGGCGTCGCTATGATCCTTCTGGCAATGTTCGCCATGATAGTTGGATTATCGTCGCCCGTTCGTGCCGCTCCCGGAGACGAGGACGTCCAGACGGCTTGGCGGCTGCTCGACTATATTGCCGTCGATTATCGTGGCGCGGTGGCCGGTGGACGCATCACGAGCGCCCCCGAATATGCCGAGATGGTCGAGTTCTCCAGCACGGTCGCAGCCAAGATTGCCTCGCTTCCGCCGAAACGCGATCGCGCCGCCCTTGTGGCTGAGGCCGGCGCGATTCGAGGCATGATTGCACGGAAAGCTCCTCCCAACGACGTGGCGATTTCGGCACGGGGGTTATCGATCCGTTTGCTGGCGGCGTATCCGGTGCCGCTTGCCCCGACCGGAGCGCCCGACCTCAATCGCGGTGCGGGGCTTTACGCACAGAATTGCGCGAGCTGTCACGGCTTGAACGGCGATGGCCGCGGTCCCGATGCCGCGAAGCTGGACCCGCCGCCGATTGCCTTTCTGGACGCCAGCCGTGCCCGCGAGCGCAGCCCCTTCGCGCTCTATCAGGTGATAAGCCAAGGGCTGGACGGAACATCTATGCGCGGCTTTTCCGAACTGTCGTCCCAAGATCGGTGGGCACTGGCGTTTTACGCAAGCCGCTTCGCGTTCACGGACAGCGAGCAAGGCGAGAAGCTGTGGAAGGGCGATGCTGGCCTGCGAGATCAGGTTCCCGATCTCGCTGCGCTCGCGGGACTGACGCCGGATGCGCTCGGACAGCAGATCGGGCAGCCGAAGGCCGATGCAGTTCTTTCCTATTTGCGAGCCCATCCCGAAGCGATGACAAAAACCACTGCGGGATCGCTGTCGGTGGCCCACGCCCGATTGCAAGCCAGCCTTGCCGCCTATGCGGCGGGAAACAGGGAAGCCGCGAACAAGCTCGCCCTGTCAGCCTATCTTGACGGATTCGAGCCAGTGGAGCCGGTTCTTGCTGCCCGCGATGCAACGCTGATGGGCCGGATTGAAACCGAGATGGGCAGTCTTCGCGCCGCAATCGGCCGAGGTGAACCTGTCGCTGCAATCAAGGAGCGGGTCGCCGTCGTCGATGCGTTGTTCAGCGATGCCGAAGAGGTGCTGTCGCCCGATGCCGCCAGCACTGCGTCCACCTTCATCGGTGCCTTCACCATCCTGCTGCGCGAAGGGCTTGAGGCACTCCTGATCGTCGTCGCGATGATCGCCTTCTTACGGAAGGCCGATCGCGGCGAGATGGTCCGTCATGTCCATACCGGTTGGGTCGTGGCGCTGATTGCGGGGGCAATCACCTGGGCCGTGGCCACATTCTTCATTGGCGTCAGCGGCGCGAGCCGCGAGCTGACCGAGGGGTTCGGCTCGCTGTTTGCTGCTGTCGTCCTCTTGTCAGTTGGCATCTGGATGCACGGCAAATCGCAAGCGGGCGAATGGCAGCGCTACATCAAGGAAACCTTGGGCAAGGCGCTGTCGCGCGGCTCGGCATGGTTCCTGTCCGGTCTTGCCTTCATCGCCGTTTACCGAGAGGTTTTCGAGACGATCCTGTTCTATGCGGCGCTTACCGCCCAGGGGAATGGCAGCGTCATTCTGGCTGGCGGCGCTTCCGCGGTGTTCGTGCTGGGACTTGTCGCATGGGCGATGCTGCGCTTCAGCGCCAGACTGCCGGTTGGCGAGTTCTTCAAATACAGCTCGGCGCTTATCGCAATCCTTGCGGTCGTGCTGGCAGGCAAAGGTATTGCCGCCTTGCAGGAAGCGGGGTCGATCGCCATCGCGCCGCTCGCTTCCTTCCCACGCATTCCGGTTCTGGGCCTGTTCCCAACCTGGGAGACTGTGGCCGCGCAGTTGCTGGTCATCGCGATTGTGGCAGCGGGCGCATGGTACAACGGCAGGCTCGCCAGCAAGTCGGTAGCCGCATGATGAAGATCATTTATCATGGCTGACGATTGCTGCGCGAACGCCTGCGGGAGCGAAACGGCCAAGGCCGACCCGCGCTGGCGGCGCATTCTCTGGGTGGCGCTGATCGTCAACGCGGCAATGTTTTTGGTTGAGATGATCGCAGGTGCCGCAGCGGACAGCCGCGCGCTGCAAGCCGACGCACTCGATTTCTTGGGCGATGCAGGCAATTATGCCGTGAGCCTTGCCGTGGTTGGCGCGGCACTGGCGTGGCGGGCGCGGGCTGCACTTCTCAAATCGCTGTTCATGCTCGGCTTTGCGGGCTGGGTGTTCGGCAGCGCGATCCTCGCCTTCGTGAACGGCACGGCCCCCGATCCGGCAACGATGGGCGCGGTCGGCGCGCTGGCGCTCGCCGCCAATGTCGGCGTGGCGCTGCTGCTGTATCGTTACCGCACCGGCGACGCCAACATGCGCTCGGTCTGGATCTGCTCGCGCAACGATGCGATCGGCAATGTCGCGGTGATGCTGGCGGCGCTTGGCGTGTTCGGTACGGGCAGTGCCTGGCCCGACCTGGTTGTCGCGTCGATCATGGCGGCGTTGGCGCTGACCGGCGGGTTTCAGGTATTCCGTCACGCCATCGCGGAGTTGAAGGCTGCACCCGCAACGGCGGAGCAGACATGACAGTCGGGTTCCATTCAGTCCCCTTCATGGCGATGCTGGCAATCGTTGCGGCTACGCTTGTTCGCGGCACGGCAATCCAGCGCGCGACCGGCGACCGGCCCTGGGCCTTTGCTTCTGCGAAGGGCGTTCAGCGGATTGCTGGGGGCAGTTTCGCGCTGAGCGTAGCGGCGTTAATTGCCGCCGCCGCACTCGCTGCGGCGAGCGACATCGACCGGACGATCCCGGCGGCGATCATCGCCCTGACCGGCGCGGCCATTGTCATCGTCGCACAGGTGCAGATGGGGCGGGCTTGGCGGGTTGGCGTGCGCGAAGGTGATGCACCGTTGTTCGTGTCGCACGGCCTGTTCCGGTTCAGCCGCAATCCGATCTTCGTCGGCATGATGCTGGTCGGGCTCGCGGCAGCGTTGGTATCCGACGCTTGGTGGAGCTGGGCCGCATTGGCGGTTTTCGTCGCATCGTGCGCGGTGCAGGTTCGGATTGAAGAAGCGCATCTTGAAGCAAGTTTCGGTCAGCCCTACCGCGAGTTCCGAACATCGGTTCCGCGCTGGCTTGGACTTGGAGCAGCCGGATGACGATCCCGGCAAAGGACCGTGCGCAACAGTTGATCGCGATCGAAATGGCAGCGTTTGCCGCCGCCCGCGCCGCCCGCAACGTCTCTGCGGCCTGGACCGCACTCGAACGCGCGCACATCGTTTCCCAGCCCCATTTGGGGCCGCACATTGCCTGTCATTGGGCGATGCTTGGTTTTGCAGTTGGCCAAGGCGATTGGCGCGAGGCCGCGGGGCAGATCGTCCGCCTCGTTTTGGCTCCGGTTGGCGCGCTTACCGGGCGTATTCCATCAGGTAATACCGGCCGTTCCAATGTCAGCGCCTTTCAGGCCATGCCGATACCGGATGATCTGGCATCCCAACTTAATGGGTACGGCGAGTGAATGTTGCATTGCAGAACAGGAAAGTAACTGCTAGCGGCATAGCTATGCGCACGCGTTTGCTCGCCTTTTTAGTAGCATTTGCGGTTCTCTGGTGTGGCACTGGCGGACCGGCGTTGGCGTGTTCGGCCGATGGGGCTGCAAGTATCGTTGTTGCGATCGACGCCATTGACCAGGCGAATCCGGATGACTCGGAGCGCCGGTCGAAACCGTCCGGACAGGCCGTTGCGCATCACCATTGTTGCACGGCAACATACACGGCCGAAGCGCCGTTTGAGGCGTTGCCCTCTTTGAAAGAGGCTCCCGTTACGCCAGCGAATTCCGCGACGATGACTTCGTTCGCGCAAGCCCCCCCGGTCCAACCGCCGGCCGCCTGACCTGAGTCCGATGCGTGGGCGCCATTGCGCGTCTGCGCCTGTGTCACAGGTTCAGGGAGTTAATTCATGCATATTTCGTTGCGCGCCGCGCTTTTGGCGGGAGCGCTTTGCCTCAGCGGAGCTGCCGTTCACGCGGAACCCATTTCACTTTCCCAAGCTATGGAGCAGGGAGCCGCACAGTCGCCGCGCATAACCCAGGCAAAGGCCCTTGCCGAAGCTGCCGAGGCGCGGGCGAGGCAGGCGGGCGTCTCGCCAAACCCCGAACTCAGCCTTGAGGTAGAGAATTTCGCGGGAAGCGGCGTGTTTCAGGGGCTGCGTAGTACCGAGGCGACCCTCGCGTTAAGCCAGAGGATCGAACTCGGTGGCAAGCGAAGCGCGCGTGTTGCGGTCGCGGAGGCCGAGCGGGATTTTGCTTTTCTGACATATAAGGCGGCGCTCGCAGACCTCGATCGCGATATTCGCGTGGCCCATGCCGAACTGCGCGCGGACGAAGACCGCGCGGTGCTGGCGAGAAGCAATGTATCGGCTGCCGAAGAGCTGGCACGGACGGCCAGGCTGCTTGTCGATGCCGGTCGCGACCCGCCGTTACGCCAACTTCGCGCCGAAGCCACCCTTGCCGAAGCCAGGGCCGAGCAAGCGCGCACCTTTGCCGAACTGCTGACCGCACGGCGCTTGCTGGCAACGCTAATCGGCAGCGAGGATGCAGAATTGTCGGCTACGTTTTCCGAGGAAGCGCCGCCACCCAATGGTCCTGTCGAAGCGCCGACCCTGAACGAACAGCTTGCAATTGCGCAGCGAGGTGCCGCGCAAGCGCGCATCAGGCTGGCGCGGGCCAACGCCGTTCCCGACGTCACCGCGAGTGGCGGCGTCAGGCGCTTCGCCGAGGGTCGCGAAACGGCTCTGGTCGTCGGTGTCTCGATTGCCCTGCCGTTTCGCGACCGCAACCGTGGTAATATCGAGGCGGCCCAGTCGGAGAGCCTCGCGGCGGAATCCGCAGCGCAGCTTGCCCGCATCGACGCGAACCGTGAACGCCAAGATGCACGCATCCTGCTCGGAGCTGCCGAAGTGCGCTATGAAGCATTGGCCGGTCCCGGCATAAGCCAGGCCGAGGAGGCGCTGCGGCTCGCGCGCATCGGCTATAATGCCGGGAAATTCTCGCTGCTCGAACTCCTCGACGCGCAAAACGCGCTAACCGCCGCCAAACTCAATCTCATTCAGGCCCGGCTCGATCGCGCCAACGCACTCGCCGCGCTGATCCGCGCGAATGCGCAATGAAGGACAATTCCATGGAAACCGATACCAACAAGAACAAACTGATTGCCGGAGCAGCGATCGCCGCACTCGTGCTGGGCGGCGGAGGGGTCATCCTCGGTCGCACCGTGTTTGCGCCATCAACGACCGCGTCGGTTGAAGCCGAAGGCAAGCAGGCCGAAGAAGGCAAGGAAGAAGGGCATGTTGAAGGACTTGTCGAAATGGACGCAGCGCGCGCGAAGGCGGCGGGCATCGTCACCGAAACAACGCAAGCTGGTGGACTTGGCGCGGAGATCATCGCGCAGGGCGTCGTCGCAGCAGCGCCCGATGGCGAAGCTGTGCTTACCGCCCGCGCGGATGGCGCGATTACGCGGATAACCAAGCGGCTCGGTGATGGTGTAGCTGCCGGGGAGGCAATTGCCTATCTGGAGAGCCGCGACGCATCGTCGATTGCCGCTGAGCGCAGTTCCGCTTCAGCTCGTCTAGCGGTCGCCCGATCGTCGTTTGCTCGCGAGAAGAAGCTATATGAGGCGCGTGTCACCGCACGACAGGATTTCGAAGCAGCGCAAGCCGTGCTGGCCGAAGCCGAAGCCGAGGCGCGGCGAACACAATCAGCGGCGGGTGCCGCCAAGATTACGGGCGACGGACGGTTTCTGGCGGTGACCAGCCTGATTTCGGGGAAAATCACCAAGTCGGACGCGACGCTCGGCAGCTTCGTAGCCGCAGGCACCGAATTGTTCCGCGTCGCCGACCCGCGTAAAATTCAGATCAATGCGTCGGTATTACCTGCTGATGCCCGCCGTATCCGTCCTGGTGACCGAGCGGTCATCGAATTGTTGGGTGGTGAGACGATCAACGCCACAGTTCGCTCGGCCACACCAAGCCTCGATCCCGAAAGCAAGGTCGCAACGGTCGTGCTTTCGCCCGATGGCTTTGGAAACCTGACCCCTGGACAAGGCTTGCGTGTGCGGATCACGCCAGCGGGAGGTTCCGCGACAACCACGATCAGTCTGCCCGATGAAGCCGTTCAGACAGTGGAGGGCAAAGAAGTCGTGTTCGTTCAGACCGCCAAAGGCTTTTTGGCAACTACCGTGGTCATTGGCCAGCGGGGCGGCGGGCGCATAGAAATCATCGACGGGCTGAAGCCCGGGGCAGTGGTCGCAACCAAGGGTGCCTTCCTACTCAAAGCCGAAATCGGCAAGGGCGAGGCGGAGCACTGAGATGATCGAAAAACTCCTCGATGCGGCGATCCGCTTCCGCTGGGGTGTGGTTATTCTCACCCTTATCATATCCGCCTACGGCCTGACGCAGCTCTTGAAGCTGCCGATCGATGCCGTGCCGGACATCACCAACAAGCAGGTGCAGATCAACACCGTCCAGCCCAATCTGGGGCCGCTCGATATCGAAAGGCTGGTTACCTTCCCCATCGAAACCGCGATGGCGGGCATCCCCGGCCTCGAAAGCTCGCGCTCGATTTCGCGCAACGGCTTCAGCCAGGTCACCGTGGTGTTCGAGGATCATACCGATCTCTATTTCGCCCGCCAGCAAGTCGCCGAACGGCTCAACCAGGCCAAAGGCACGCTCCCGGCGGGAACCGAGCCCCAGATGGGGCCGGTTTCGACAGGTCTCGGCGAAGTACTCATGTACGAGGTCGATTTCGCAAAGCCGGGGACTAAGGCGGCACCCGTAGTCGCGGGCAAGCCGGGGCCTCAGCCCGACGGCTCGTTCATGACGCCCGCCGGGGAGATCTTGCGGGACGATGTCGCGAAGCTCGGCTATCTGCGCACCGTGCAGGACTGGGTCATCCGACCGCAGCTGAAAACAGTGTCAGGCATAGCAGGCATCGACAGCATCGGCGGATATGAGAAGCAGTTCGTGGTACAGCCCGATGCTTCGAAAATGGCAACCTACGGGATTTCTTTTTCGGAACTTGCCGACGCGCTGGAGAAGGCCAATATCTCGGTTGGCGCCAACTTCGTCGAGCGGGGTGGAGAAGCATTCCTGGTGCGGGCAGACGGTCGCATCCGGACGCTCGATGAAATTGGACGCGCAACCGTAGCCAGTCGCGGGGGTGTTCCCGTGGCAGTCCGAGATGTTGCGACAGTCCAGATCGGCGGCGAGCTGCGCACGGGATCCGCATCCACAAACGGCCATGAAATCGTCGTGGGCACCGCCCTTATGCTTGCCGGCGGCAACAGTCGGATTGTGGCATCCGCTGCTGCCGAACGGCTGGAGGAAATCAAGAAATCCCTCCCGCCGGGCATCAAGGTTCAGACAGTGCTCGACCGTTCGGTGCTGGTCGATGCGACGATCGGCACCGTCGAGAAGAACCTTCTCGAAGGCGCAATCCTTGTGGCGGTCGTCTTGTTCTGGCTCCTCGGCAACGTTCGCGCGGCAATCATTGCCACGCTGGTCATCCCGATCTCGTTCCTCATAATGGGGACAGGCATGAATCTCACCGGGACGTCGGGCAATCTGATGAGCCTTGGCGCGCTCGATTTCGGTCTGATCGTCGATGGTTCGATCATCATCATCGAGAATTGTCTCAGGCGGCTTGCCGAACGGCAGCATCATGAGGGCCGCATCCTGACACTGACCGAGCGATTGCACGAGGTCTTCGAGGCGTCGCGCGAAATGGTCAAACCGACGCTCTACGGACAGGCGATCATCTTCCTCGTTTTCGTGCCCTTGCTGACCTTCACCGGCGTCGAAGGCAAAACCTTCTCGCCGATGGCGATCACCGTGATGCTTGCGTTGGGCGGTGCCTTCATCGCCTCGTTGACCTTCGTTCCGGCAATGGTGGCGCTGCTTATCCGCGGCGAAGTCGCCGAAAAGGAAGTGAAGGCAATTGCCTGGACGAAGGAACGCTACGAGCCGGTCCTGCAGCGCGTGATCGCGCGGCCGTGGCCGTGGATTGGCGCGGGTGCCGGCACCTTTGCCGCCGCGATCTTCGTCTTCTCGCTGCTGGGAAGCGAGTTCATCCCGGTGCTTGGCGAAGGCAATCTCGCGATGCAGGCGCTGCGCATTCCATCGACATCGCTCAACACATCGCAAGCGATGCAGATGAAGGTCGAAAAGGCTGTGGCTTCGCTCCCCGAGGTTAAACTCATTTACTCGAAAACCGGCACGGCGGAGGTTGCAAGCGATCCGATGCCGCCCAATGCGTCCGACACATTCATCATTCTCAAGCCTAAGGATGAATGGCCCGATGGTGTCGAGACGAAAGACGATGTCATCGAGCGGGTTGAAGCAAAACTGAAACCGCTTGTCGGCAACGCCTTCGAGATCAGCCAGCCGATCCAGCTGCGCTTCAACGAACTGATTGCTGGCGTCCGGGGCGATATCGCGATCAAGCTTTATGGCGACAATCTCGATGAAATGGGCCGGGTCGCTCAGCAGGTCGCGGGGGTTCTCAATACCGTGCCGGGGGCGGCTGACGTCAAGGTTGAGCAGACCGCCGGTTTCCCGGTCCTTGACGTCAAGTTCGACCGTGATGCCATCGCGCGTTACGGCCTGACGCTTCAGGATGTCAGCGACACCGTTGCGGCCGCGCTGGGCGGTCGCGAAGCAGGCATCGTCTTCGAGGGCGACCGTCGCTACGATATTGTCGTGCGGCTCGACAGGGCTACACGCGATGACCTCGATGCGGTTGGAGCGCTTCCGGTACTCCTTCCCGGAGAAGGCGGTTCGCGGGCTTCGGTGCCGCTGCGCGAATTGGCGCAGTTCGGCTTTTCGGAAGGCCTGAACCAGGTGAGCCGCGAAAATGGCAAGCGCCGCGTGGTGGTGCAGGCCAATGTTCGCGGCAATGACTTGGGATCGTTTGTTGCCGAAGCGCAGCAAAAGGTCGCAAGTCAGGTCAAGCTGCCCATCGGCAGCTTCATCGAATGGGGTGGCCAGTTCGAAAATCTTCAGGCTGCATCGGCCCGGCTGTCGGTGGTGATCCCGGTCATCTTCGCTGCGATCTTCGGCATATTGTTCATGGCGCTAGGCGGCGTCAGGCAGGCAATCGCGGTCTATTCGGCGATTCCGCTTGCGCTCGCCGGAGGTGTGTTCTCGCTGCTCCTGACGGGATTGCCCTTCTCCGTGTCGGCGGCGGTCGGCTTCATCGTTTTGTCGGGCGTGACCGTACTCAACGGCCTTGTGGTGATGACAAGTATCAACCAGCGGATCGACGAGGGCAAAGCGGTCGATGTCGCAATCGCCGAGGGCACGATGGAACGTGTGCGTGCGGTGTTGATGACGGGTATCGTGCCCGCCATCGGCTTCGTGCCGATGGCCTTGGCGACGGGAACCGGAGCCGAGGTGCAAAAACCGCTTGCCATCGTGGTCATTGGCGGTCTGATCACATCGACGCTACTGACGCTGTTTGTGCTGCCCGCGATTAGTCACCTGCTGCTGCGCGGCAGGCACAAGGTGCATGTGCCAGGGGACTATACCGACGTCAGCCCACTTGGCGAACAATTGCCCGCAAAATGAAAGGGAGAGGGATCATGCGCAATTTTGCTGTGATCGTGGCCGGGGCGCTTGCCGTCCCGGCACCCGCGCAGACCTTTGGCCCACCCCACCTCCCAGGTGTCTGGAGTCTGGGTGAAACACGAAATTGCGAGGCCGGCCCCGCCTGGGTGATCATGGCCGATGGCTACTATGCCGAACTCAAGCTGCCCGATGGCAGTCCCTCTGCCACCGGGTTGTGGAGGGATGAAGGCAGGGCGATCGCCTACACCCATAGCCACATGCCCTATCCTGACGTGTTGACGCCCAACACGCTAAAACGTCTCACGGTCGAGGAACGCACTGCCGACAGGCTGGTGACACGCAATTTCCAGGGCGTCCGGCGCGTTTTTCATCGTTGTCCGGAGGATGCCTTGAAGGCCAACTCCGCGCAGGGCGAGCATTGAGATGACGGAGGCAACTGAGCACGGGCAGACCGAGCCGCACGCGGGCAGGACGCTCTTCGAAAGCGAGGGGCTGCGAACATTTGCCCTGGCCTGCCTATGTGCCGGCGTTGCCTATGGCGTCGCCTGGCTGTTCCCCGCGAATGCACAGATCGCCTACGGGCTTGGCGCGGGTATCGCTGTCATTCCGTTTGCGCTGTCGGCTGCCCGCAAAGCCCTTCGCGGACGGCCCTTCAGCATTGAAACGCTGGTAACGATCGCGGTGCTGGGCGCGCTTCCCATTGGCGCGGGTGCCGAAGCAGTGGTCGTCGTTGCGCTCTTTTCGCTCGGCGAATTGCTTGAAGGCTTTGCGGCGGCCCGAGCGAGTTCCGGCCTCAGAGCCCTGGCGGAGCTTCTGCCCTCGGAAGCCATTATCGAAGAGCGGGGAAGCCGCCGGACAATTGCCGCAAGCGAGCTGCGCGTGGGCATGGTCCTGCTGGTGTCGGCCGGTGACCGGCTTGCCGCCGATGGCCGGATCGTTGCCGGGCAATCCGAACTGAACGAGGCAGCAATAACGGGCGAATCCCGGCCGGTTCCCAAATCGGCGGGAGCCGAAGTCTTCGCCGGAAGCATCAATGGCGATGGCAATCTCAAAGTCGAGGTCACCAAGGATTCGGCCAACAGCGTCGTTGCGCGGATTGGCGATCTGGTCGCCGAAGCACAGGCGACGACGGCGCCAACGGCCCGCTTCATCGACAGCTTCAGCAGCTGGTATACGCCCGTTGCCATCGTGTTGGCGGCTTTGATCGCGCTTGTTCCGCCCTTAGCCTTTGGCGCTGACTGGCAGATATGGATCTATCGCGCACTGACAGTTTTGCTGATAGCCTGCCCCTGCGCGCTGGTGCTTTCCACGCCCGCGGCGATTGCGACCGGCATAGCCACGGCTGCGCGTTACGGCATTCTGGTAAAAAGCGGTGCGGCGCTCGAAATGCTCGCACGCATTGGAATTGCCGCGTTCGACAAGACGGGAACGCTGACCCTCGGGCACCCTGCCGTGACCGATGTTGACGGTGACGCAAGCGATGTGTTGCGGCTTGCGGCCTCTGTCGAAAACGGGCTTTCGCATCCGGTGGCACGCGCCATTGTGGCTGAGGCTACGCGGAGAAGCATCGGCTTGACGCACGCCGAAAATGTGCAAATTCGTCAGGGTGAAGGTGTTGAAGGCACGGTTGAAGGCCGGTTGATTGCAATCCTGAGCCCAAGGGCAGCCAACGGTCTGGACAAGGCAATGGCTACCCGCATCGATGCTTGCGAGCGCGAAGGCAAAACGGTGGCGGTCGTGCTTGTCGAAGGCCGGATAATCGGTTTCATCGCCAGTCGTGATGAGGCGCGCGCCGATGCCGCGCTCACCGTGTCCGCCTTGTCCGCCTTGGGTGTTCGCTCGTTGATGCTGAGCGGCGACAATCAGCGCACCGCCGAAGCCATTGCGTCGCCGCTCGGGATGCAGGCCGAAGGCGAACTGATGCCATCGGACAAGCTTGCCCGCATCGACGCACTGAAGGTTGACAGCCCGGTGCTGATGGTCGGTGACGGCGTCAACGACGCGCCGGCCCTTGCCAAGGCTTCCATCGGCCTTGCGATGGGCGGTGGAACCGACGTTGCGATCGAAACCGCCGACATCGGGCTGCTGAGGGACCGGCTGACCGGCGTGCCCGATGCGATCAGGCTAGCGCGTTCGACACGGCGCACCATCGTCATCAACATCGCGATCGCGGTCGGCCTCAAGCTGATCTTTCTTGTGCTTGCGGTCTTCGGCCTGACCAATTTGTGGACAGCGATCATTGCCGATACCGGCGCGACGATCCTCGTCACGATCAACGCATTGCTTCAATATTGGTTATTCAAGCCGATGCCATCCGGACCGAGCGGTAAGGAGAGCTGAAATGAGCGCAGGCCACGGCCATGGCGATGAAGGACACGGGACGCCCGGGCACAACCATGCGGCAGGGGCCAATACGCGCAATCTTGCCATAGCGCTCGGGCTGACCGGGACATTCCTGGTTGCGGAACTTGTCGGGGCCTGGTGGTTCAACAGCTTGGCTCTGCTCTCCGACGCCGCGCATATGTTCACCGATGCAGCGGCGCTCGCCATCGCGCTCGTCGCTGTTCGCATCGGACAGCGCTCGGCGGACACGCAGCGCACTTATGGCTACCGCCGGTTCGAAATTCTTGCCGCCGCATTCAATGCCGTGCTGCTGTTCGTGGTCGCCGGATATGTCCTGTGGGAGGGTGTCGCACGCTTTTTCGAACCGCAGGCCGTGGAATCGGTCGGGATGTTGATCGTGGCCTCGGTCGGGCTGGTCGTGAACATGATTGCCATGCGCATCCTGGCGGGCGGGAAGGACGCGAGCCTGAATGTCAAAGGTGCCTATCTTGAGGTTTGGGCGGATATGCTCGGCTCGCTGGGCGTCATAGCCGCAGCCATCGCGATCTACTTAACCGGGTTTTCCTGGATCGATCCGCTCGTCGCCATTGCCATCGGGCTGTGGGTATTGCCCCGCACCTGGTCGTTGCTGCGCGATACCACCCATATCCTCTTGCAAGGCGTTCCACGCGGGTTCGACCTCGATGCCATCCGCGGTGCAATGTCAGCAGTGCCAGGGGTCGCGGGAGTCCACGATCTCCACCTCTGGTCAGTAGCAGGAGACGATGCCAGCCTGACCGCGCACCTGCTGCTTCAACCGGGCGCAATCGGTGAGGAAACGCGCATCGCCGTGGCGGGAATGCTCGAAAAGCAATACAAGATCCACCACGCGACCCTTCAGACCGAAACCGTGCCGTGCGGCGACGCCGAGGCGCTTCATGCGTGACCGCCCTCCCGGACGGGCCGTGGCGAGCCTACTTCCGTTAACGCCGGCGGCGGCGGCGCGATGCCTTGCATACGCAATTGACGCTAATTCTAGTGATGGTTGCGCCGATGATGCCGCCGCTCCGGTCGGCGCGAATGCCGATCGTAGTTGTAGTAATTCTGCTCATAGTGACGGTCCCGGGGTGGCTCGTAGTACCCGTAATGGCCATTGTCATAGCGACGATCGCCATGCCGGTCATAATCGTAGTCCCGTTCCCGGTAGTGGCCGCGGTTGCCTTCAAAATGACGTTCGCGATATTCGTGATCCCGATCGCCATGATGGTCACGCGCAAGGGCTGGTTGCGCGACTACGGCAGTCAGCACAACTGCCACCCCCAGCATCATTTTCTTCATCTTGCTCTCCTCGACTCACATTTCTTGGCTCGAATCCATCGGCGTCAATGTGCGGAGCTGCTGATGAATGCAGGCCGAACGTCCCTGCGGTTCTCTCCATCCCCGAAAATCCACCACTTGTTTCCCTTCGGTCCCCGCTCGACGCTATGCGTGAGGCTTCCGGTCGAGAAGAAGCCCTGCTGCCTCTTGAGAGCGGACCGCGCCGTGGGCGCTGGCATGCCCCTGCTACGCCCACGGCGACAGCATCCCCGCCGCAGGGGCAATTGCCCAGGCCATTCGCCGCCGTCCAAATGCACCGTCGCGCCAGTCGCTGAACAAACCTCGAGGAGTTGGTAAATGACACAGGCATCATCAGGATCTGGAACCGGCATGTTGTGCCCGGTTTGCAGAATCCCGCTGACCATGTCCGAACGGCAGGGCGTGGAAATCGACTATTGTTCGCAATGCCGCGGGGTCTGGCTCGACAGAGGCGAACTCGACAAGATCATCGAGCGCAGCGAAGCGAAATCGCCCGGACCCGAGCGCTCAAGTGACCGGGAGAATTATGAGCGCGACCGGCATCGCGATGAGTATCGCGGCCGCGGACACCACGGTCGCCGCAGGGGCTTTCTTTCAGAACTTTTCGATTGATGTGAATCCACCCAATCATTTTTTGGAGTTCGAAATTCGACCTACCCCTCCAATAACACCGATATGACCAACCCCGGACCAAGGAATAACCATAGCGGAAAAGGAGAAGGACAGTGAAATCGACAGTTGCAAAGGCCCTGATCATTGCGGCAGCAGGCAGCGCTCTGGGCGGGTGCGCATCCTATCGAAGCGAGCGCCTCAAACTTGTCTATTTTATCGTTCCTTGCAGCACTCCAGGCGCGTTCGCTGCGCAACCCGTGAACGCGGGGGATGACAACGCATTTGCCGCACCGCAGGATTTGCTTCCGGACACTGCAAAAACTGCTGCCGCTGCACCAAAAAAGGCTCCCATCTGCTTGATCGCTGCTGCGGCTGGCAGACCTTATGGCCCCGCCTACAGCGGCCATGCCTATTCACCTTATTATCCCTATCCGCGCCATTACGGTGGCGGGATCGGTGTCGTGCTTCATGGTGGGGGACATCGAAGCGGGCATCATGACGCCGGCCATCGTCGCCATTAAGCCCTGATTGGAGTCGCGTTGATGAAGATCAGCACAGAAGTGCTCATTCCGGCCAGCCTGAACAAGGTATGGGGCGCTCTGGTCGATTTTCCGCGCTACCGCAGCTGGCATCCGCTTGTCGAAATCGAAGGGATGGCAAGGGAGGGGGCCGAGATCGACTATTTCTACCGGAACAATGTCGAGGCACCGCGTGGCATGAGCATGAAGGCCGCGATCACAAAGCTACAACCCGCTCGGGAATTGCGCATGGAGATGGGCGTCAAGGGCATTGCCTGGATCGAAGAACGGTATCTCCTGATCCGCGAGGGAACTCTGGTTCGGGTCGTCCATGCCGCAGACATCAAAGGCTTGCTTCCACTTCTTGCCGGCCGTTTGTTTCGAAGGCGGCTCACGGAAAAATTCCAGCTGCCACTCGATTGGCTCGCGCGGCATTTGACACCGAAACAAACCCCAAAGACCGGACGAAAACCATGACCCAGTTACACTTCGTCGTTGATGCGTGCCCTCGTGACGACCTGCTGCCCTTGCTCCACGCGGCGGACCAACTGGCGCAGCGGTTCAATGCTGATCTTGCGGCCCTGTGCTTCGCATGGCCTCATTTCCGGATGTCAGATGCGGCGGTCCAGAATCCTGTTGCCGGGCTGCTCGCCGAGCACGAGATGAAACGCGAGATCGAAAAATCGCGGCTGGTCTTTGAGACCGTTTTTGGCGACCGTGCGGCGGCAATCGATTGGTGCGCTGGCGTCGCGCAGCCGTTGGAGGCCGCGATCGTTCACCTGTTCACAGCCGACTTGTTCATCACCGCAGAGACGTCAAGCAGCCCCTGCGCAATGATCGACCCGGTCGATCTGGCCGTCCGTTCGGGCAGTCCGATTGTTCGGCTAAAGGCGGGATCGACCGGTGACGAATTCTCTCGTGTGCTCGTCGCTTGGAAGGATGGACCAGCAGCGCGCCGGGCCGTGCATGCGGCACGCCCATTGCTTACTCTCACTGACGAAATTTTCGTCGTGGGCGTCGGCGACGAAGTCGCCTCGGGTCGTTTGGAAGAGGTTGCAACTTTTCTTGGCAAGGGTGGCCGCCCTTGCCGCGCCATCCATATCGAAAAATCCTACGCCAGCGCTGGCTCCGACATCATGCGCTTTGCACAGAACGAAGGCCTTCAATTTCTTGTCTCAGGCGTAAAATCCGAGCGATCGCTCCGTGAGCGCCTGTTTGGCGATGTTACAGGAAAGCTGGAATCCTATGCAGATTTCTCATGGCTTATGAGCGCATGACCATTTCGCTCTTCAAATACCAAAGATGCCATGCGCGCTGCCGTTGGTGGAACGACCCGGTACTCGTTACTGGCGGGCGCAGATAACCGGCGTTCACGACCTGCATCTGCGGTCGGTCGCGTGAGACGATGCGAGCCTGACATCTCACGTTGCTTGCGGAGGGAGTCAACGCCAAGACCGTCTGCCGCGCGTTGGCTGAAATGCGCGAAAGCAGGTTCGCCTACACCGCGACAATTCAGATAGAAACCAACCCGTGCGGGGAAGTGGAGTGCCTGCGCTCACGGGACCGATCCTGTTCGCTTGCTCACGCTGCCGGTCGCGAACATTTCGACGCGCACCGTTCCGTTCATCGGTTTTGGCTGGACAGTGGAATCGAGTTCTGCGATGCGCAAATCGCAGCGTCAGGCGCGTCCGACTTTTTGTGGGAAAGCCTTACACAAGTCTTACACACTTTCACAAAACCTTACACAAAAATTCGATTTTTTCAAAAATATTGTTTAAGATCAAATACTTAACATAGTCTCGGCCCACTCAAAATCGTTTGTCGAAAGACGTGCCCGTTCGAGTCGGGCCAGGGGCACCATTTCCGGCAAGCAGCCCAACCGGGCCCGCTTTGCTGGCCGAAAACCGGCCAGGCCGACACCCTTCAAGCCAA